>Ga0325414_1003396_pt1 | contig 16513 bp, 7 predicted proteins | sample PopdelMetagenome_8_FD_206183 | JGI IMG/M metagenome (GOLD analysis project Ga0325414, IMG submission 206183) | Populus deltoides microbial communities from Bellville, Georgia, United States - Leaf-PdKOR-R3 | ecosystem: Host-associated > Plants > Phyllosphere > Phylloplane/Leaf | place: USA...
TTAATTGCAGTTCTTATTCCTCATATATCCTCTTGTAGTCATAATTACAGTAAAGTACGTCCTAACTGTGGTTTTCAGCCTCCTTTATAGACCTTTTGATTACCTTACCGGGCACATTTCTAACACCTTGACGGGGTGGATGAAATGAAGAGAGGGGCCAAGAATTTTAATTAGAGAAAAAATTGCAGGAAGGATCAAAATTTAATTTTTATTTTATTTTTAAAGTTAAAGATTTAATTTATTAAAGGAGAAGAGCTGATTTTATATATATAGAAGACCTACCTGCCTTTTTGAGACGGAGGTGTTTTCGGACTTTCACTTCACGTCAAACTGATCGATGGTCTCTTTTCATTGTGTAGCTTAATAAATATTGCAGAGCCAACACATTCAATCACTCCATCATTTTCTAACTCTGTAGCAGGCAGATATATGATAAGGTAAGGATACATCGGACTACGTGATGGGATTTAAAACCTGTTTATTGGTGACGGCATTTCTCCTCCTCCTCCTCCTCCTCCTCCTCCTCTGTTGCTTCTCTTCAAAGTTCAAACACTTTATTTCTCACTACGTTCCTAACTTCAATATCGATATCATAACAATAGACATGCTCTCTCTGGCCACTACTACCTTTACTGACTAACTTAAAATTATTTCCAGACCTCCTTCTCTCTCTCTCTCTCTCTCTCTCTCTATGTACTATACTGCCCCTTATAGTAAATTAGTAGTAGCAGTAGTCTATACATGCATGGAGCATCCAACTTTGGCTCTTTCGTGGCTCGGCTTCCTTGATGACGTGTCTCAGGTGACTGAATTATTGGCCCCAAAAGTCTCCATGAATAACTGAAAAATTAACAGCTTTTTTGCTTTCTTTTTTGTAATGGCCCAAGAAATATTTTGTTTTATATGTACGTACGTACTCTCCCTTGCTAGCTAGCTTTCAAGAGGTCAGGCAGAGAACATTCATGTCTTCGAAATTTAATAATTAATGCCATCTCAGTTCGGCTATTTCTTAGCAATAAACGAGCTCAAATTTTACTGCTACAAGTGTCAAGATATGAACAAGATAATGGTACCACTTGATCAAAAAGAAAAAAAAATCATTTGACTTGATATTTACGGGGAAAAACAGTTCCCATGATTCAAAATATGCAATGAAAAATCAAGAAACTTCATGTTCATGATGGCCAATGTGTAATGCCAAAGGAAACTTAACTTTCTCACATGAATAATGACCATCACCTAGTTTAAGTCGTCAAGTTCCAAAGCAAATGATGGGTATAGCCAATATTGATGCGAACAAATATTATAGAATAGAAAGGTTGCATGTGACATCTATTCTTTTTATCCCCTTTTGCATAGATTTGTGAAGCAACTAGAAATTGCTAAGAAGAAACGTCAGTTTCGAGTCCCGATATTCAATTAAAATGGGAAATACTATCTCCATAGCCCGAGAAGAACATCGTCTAAAAAACTTCCTATGCTCCCCCCCCCCCCCCCCTCTCTCTCTGGGTGCTTGTCTTCTTGTCTTTCTTTTCTTGATTCTCAAGTCCAAGCCTTACCCTTCTGCACTCTGCAAGACTGCAGCGGCTGACATGGAAACTGACCCTGTATTTTTGGTTGTTCTGTATGCCATTCTCGTGATACTTGTTTTGTTCTTATCTTCTACAAAACATATTTATTATCACCCTTCCATTTCCTTACTCATGTTACATGCATATTTCCGGGAATATTCACACTATAGCTCTCCCTAAAAAATATGACCCCAATCTAGATTTTCCCCACAATTAACAAAGACACCTCATCACATCCACAAGGAATTAACCTAATTGATCGATTACTATACGGTTATCGACTAATCCAATCGTGAACCACTTGATGCCCAGGTGGGTCCAGCAATCACACAATGGGACCTGTAGGCTGATGGAGAGAGCAGTTTATGATTAATAGGTAACAGAAGCATGAATAGTTAAGGAGTAAAGCAGTAAATTTCATGATTCATGGAGCCAGATTTCTAAGGACATGCATATAGAATTATAATTAAATTAAAAAAAAGGGTCCACAAAGAGTATGGAGATCTAGAGAATAAAGGATGATCTTTCCTCTCACAAGTTGTCAGCAACTTAGGCACAGATCCTACCGAGCCCACCACCATCACTAGCAAAATCAAACCGAAAACACACTCACACTCACACACAAACACAAACACCTCTACACGTTGAAGAGCCAAGAAGATTCTATTCTAATCTCTAAAACGCAGTGAAAGTGAACCCCACAAAAGCTCCTCCTATATTATCTCTAGTTATTAATAATGAAATGATAACAGTAATAATTAGATAATCTATATAACGAGGATTTCAAGGAGAGACAGCTTAAAACACAGAGAGAATACGGATAGAATTAATTAAATCCCGGTATATAATTTAAAAAGCTAACCTTGTTAAATTAATTACCAATCTCTCTCTAGATCTCTGTCTCTAAAATGAAAATATAAAATGTGTATTCAATACGACAAGCTACAGAGTTGTTTTTCTTAATTCTGTCTTTTGCAGCACTCTCTTTTGTTTATCTCACTAACCCTTCTAGCTCCAGCTCTGCAAGAACTACTAGTTCTTATTATATACGTAGAGAGAGATAGAGAGTGAGTGAGAGAGAGAGAGAGTACCGTAGTTTAAAAATCATGCATGCACAAAAGCATCTCTCTCCGATCTCTCAAACATGCTCTGCATATATATAGTAATAGTATTAAAAAATGAGAATAATAATATCATTGTTAGACCGTATAACTTAAAGGGCGTGGCGTAAATCGAACTTAGACGTAAAGGTACTTGTCAGATTAAGAAGGTGGAAGAAGAGCAGAGGGCACTGTTTATTTATCTGAGAGATAGAAGAAGCTAGCCATGCTGTATGGGTCACGAGGGGATACGGATCGATCCCACGAGGAAATGGCACACTGATATTAATGGATAGGACAAGGTACCCGTTTGTCTCTCTCTACCTAGCGCGCCCATGAAACCAGTCTCAATTTGTCCTTTTTGTTATATATACTGTGATGGACGTCTCAGTCCTTTCAGATGACAATTTCTCAGGATCATGTACAGGAAGTGGTACTGTGGGCAAGGCTTGCACAAAAGCAACAAAAAATATGCAACATGCTATCCTCATATGCTTGGTTCACTACTAATCACATAAGAACCCATCGACTGCATTAACAAAATATGAGTGTTGCTATTTTTTTATGAGATAAATATTTGAAATTAAGATTAAAAACTTCCTTAATGTATTTTATCATCATACGTATTAATAAATCAATAAAAAGTTAATGCGACTTATTTGACCTAATAGGGTAAGAGTAAATTGATCATCATGTTCAAATGATGATCTAGTAAAAAAAAATTTAATAGAAGCATCGTTTCAACACCTATATAATCCTAGTTTAAATGTAAAATAGCAGACCATGAAATGATTAAATTGCAAAATAAAAATAAAAATGTATAGAGCATAATAAAAAGATAACGACTTGTTGTATTGATTCTTACTAACTCATAAAATTGATAACTCATACAATGGACACGGCCACAATGAGTTAATCTAATTAGACAATCATAATTTTTCTTTTTCTCTCCCTTATTCATTTCCTGACATGAGCCATGGTTGGGTCTCAACTGACTTGAGGTTTGATTAAAAAAATATAGAGATGAAATTTAATATATAAATAAATATTAAATGATATAACTGAAAAAACATTAGCTTATAAAAAAACAAGGAAATATGGGTGAATCTTCTAGACTATATTCAATCATCAAAACATAAAAACAGTGAAATCCTATACCTGAGTTCAATAAAAAAGCTCAATTCTCAATCAATTTAATGTTGGAGGATGAAATAATAAAAAAACTAAATTAAAAAAATTTGCCAAAGCAAAAGGAATTGCAACCAAAAAATGATCAAAGCATATAGGAAACAAATTGAAGGAAGATGACATTGTAAAAAAAACCTCAATTCTAAAAATCATCTAAAACAAAACTAATAGAAATTAAAAGAATGAGAATAAATATGATTGATAAAAAATCAAAGAAAGATCAAACTAAAAAATAAATAAATATTAAAGCATAAAATTGAAAAGACATTAACTTAAAAAAAACAAGCAAATCTGCATGAACCTCCATAACCTAGGTCAATACTCTAAACTCATAACTTGAAAAATTCAAGATTTCGGTTCAATCAAGAAACTCAAATCTCAACCAATTTAATATTAGATGATGAAATCATAAAAAAAATTAAAAAAGTGTCAAAGCAAAAAGAATTGCAAAAAAAAAAGTGAGGATTAAAACACATAAAAAAAATTAAAGGAGGATGGAATCTAAAAAAAATATCAATTCAAAAAATTGTCTAAAACAAAGAAAATAAAAAGATTAGGGACTAATATAATAGATAAAAAATTAAAGGAGGATAATTTTTTTTTTTAAAAAAATCCAATTCTTTAAACAATCTCAAATAAATAAAAAAAACAAATCAAAAGATCATGGATAAAATTTTAAGGGAAAACAAATGGAATGGTTGATTTGAAAGTTTGAATTGCCACGCATGGAAATTGAGGTGGAGAGATTAAAAAATAGATCTACTAGCAGTAAAATAGAGCTCAAGATGCCACACGCACGTCCATGGAAGGTAGGGTTCACCGAGCTGAACCTAACCACACTAAGAAAGCTTGTCGTTGATCTTTGGACGCTTTGGCTAAAGGTAGCAGATCGACAACTTTTTTTTTATAATATTTTTTATTTATTAAAAAATAAAATTGCCTTTAAAAATAACAAAAAAAATACAAAATAGCCTCTAGACAATAATTTATCTTTTTTTTTTTGTTTTTCAAAGGTATAATTATCATTTTACTATGAAAATAAGAACAAAAATACAACCAAAAAAATGACCTTAGATTACAACTTTATATTTTTTGCTTTGTAAGGGTAATTAAGTAATTTTGTTGTGCTGAATTAGTTTTTTTGGTCAATTTTATAATAATTAATGAATCATGTGTGAAGATTATATTACCCTCAAAACAAGTTTATTGATTTTTTAAAAAATAATAATATTGAAACAATCCTATCTTAGAAATTATAATTTATTCTACTAGGATTGAAATTAGTCACGATCGCGATTAAAAAGAGAAGAGAGAGCTATTGTTCAGGGCGTAGGTTGTTTATGACAAGTAGAGCTGATATAAAAATGTGGGCAAAAGACACGACTGATGCCTATACTGTCAAGTCTGGAAGTGAATTAATTGATATCATTCTTTATCCATGAAATTAAACTTCCCTTGCACTTCCCTCTTGTGGAAATGATTTGCCCAACCAAAGATCAAATTATTCATTTGGTCGTTGCTACTTGGCAGAGTGTGTACAAGAGCTTTCCTGGCGCACCATCATTTGACACGTACCAGCTAGGCAATATATCCCTTTTGTGAACATGAAACAGAGCATGATACTCATATTTTCCTCCATTGCTACCACGTATGGAGATCGTGGCAACGATTTCAAAATTGGTTTGGCATCTCTAGGTCCATGCTGAATACAATATATCAAATAATCAGCCAATGACGGGACATGGCCTAAGGCAAGTTCCAACGAAGTGCTTTAACGATGCTATATCATATGGTATTTTATGGGGGTATTTGGACTGCAAGGAACAAGATGATCTTCAAAGATAAGAAGCTGGATTAGAATGCACAGTTTCAACACATTCTCCACCATATTCTTACACTCTGGTTAAAGGCTTAGAACAATAACTTTACATGTACAAGGAATGATTTAATTAGAAGTCTTAAAGGCATTTTGTGTTCTTGCTTATAAGATCTTGTTAATGCTCATCTTCTTTGTACCTCCCTTAATGTTCTTGAATTCTAGCTTATCATAGATTTAATGGTAAATTGATTCGTCAATAAATATCTTGATTATTATTAAAAAAAACTTACCATACCTAGATAAATAAGAAAAACTATACCCCTTGACGTCGAAACATACACAGAATACTTTCACCTCGAGAGAAAGATTTCAGTATTGTCGAAGGAGAACAAAAGTTTACAAAGGGCGAGGCATTGCTCAAATTAGAGCAAGAATATTACAGCACACTCAAGCTTAGGCTAGCAAGCAATTATATATTCAATATTTTCTTTCATTGAAATAAGATTCAAGTTGCAACAGCTACAATTTTCCAATGACAATCAAATACTACTCCTTTATACATCTCATGCCCGTTGGACTTTCCATCAAATCAAGAATAAAAGAACAGGAGCATTACAAACCTTACGTTGCACTTCAAGGTTGTCTCAATCAAGAGAATATTATTGAAATTCAATTTATTGTTTTATTTTAATACGCGTGCATGGTAATATAATTGTAGTAATCAAAACCAACAAAAGACATTGACCCAAATGAAGCAAAGGGAGTTGTTTTAATTGACTGATTATTTGAAAGAGAAAGGAATCTTAAAATTAATGAAGTACTTTAGAATAATATTGTGGATTTCATTTGCATGCAAAAGTTCTAATATTCCTCTAAAAAAAAAAAAAAAGGAAGTTCAAAAGCAGCTTACTTAATTCAAAACTAGTCTCTTCAGCTAGCGTAGGTCCAAAAGGTTTTCTACATGAAAGACGTCTTTCTTAGACTTGCATGGGCAATTGTTTCTTATTAATAAAAGAAAGCTCATTTTATGTCACTTTAGAGTTGCATTAAAAGGAGAGAACAACAGGATATGTCTTTCCTTTCTCTCTTCTTTTTTCTTTTCCTTTCCTTTCTCTCTTCTTTGTTAAAAACACTGATTCAACATCTATGTGAAAAAGATCCTACTATAAAACTAAAGAAACTTTGTCATATACAAAGGATAAGGGGTTGATTATTGCAGATATACAGCATATATATTCTACAGGACATGCAAATTCTCACACCAAAAAGATGCTTACGCTTTACATGCATGATCGGCTTGATGTGATGTTTGGACCCATAGATTCCACTAATTCCATGCTTTTAATCGGTGCTCTTGATGATCAAGCATTGGCAAGCATATCATATTCAAAATGGGAAGGGGCCCAAGATTATGTTTTAGTCCCGAACAATATAACATCTATGAATGACCTAAACATACTTAGCCAAAAAAGTATATATATATTAGATCCCGAACGTCGCAAAAGACAACAGAAGAAGAAGGGTGGCTTAGAATGGGGAACATCAAGGCTGTTGGATCACATGCACATCCCATTCTTTTTTATCTTCCTGATCTTCCCGTCTTTTGACACTGTGGAGGAGGAGATAGGAAAGGATGCCCCACAAATTCAAGGCTGCTGCTGCAGCTATACTACAACTCCTCAATCCAAGGGATTCCTTTGTAATGATCAAAGGCCTTATTTGGGTCCCTCCATCATGCTCACCATCATTTCATGCATATATAAGACCCACTCCTACGTCCTTTACTCACAAAGCAATAATAAGTGCTTAAAGTGATTTATTTATTTTTTTACTATGATGACATCCAATTATTCAAGATAAAAACTGGGCAATCTGGCTTCATCGAAATTCGATGAGAATTATGATCAGTAATTGATCGAATGGTGATCGATTCATTATTTTCTGGGGAAACGCAGTTATCTTCAAATCATTTGCAGTGTTGGTTTGATCCGGGCTGTCCAGTTTTCTCTGATTCATTTTGTTTTTCTTCTTTCTCTAACATATTCCTATAATCATACAGATATTATTGCCACCTAATAATCCACTGAGGAAACCCTTTTGGCTGGTCAATCATGTCAAGCAAAAAGCTTTGTGAATTATTTGTTGTACATCACTCAACCAGCGCACAAAATTTTGATGGTCCCTAATCGAACACTATCCGCTCCAATTTGTTCCCTGCCTGATTCCCACGCGCAGCTAAATAACCAAGCACCCACACAAACTATACTTCAGTCATGTTTTTGGATCATCAGTATCTGTAATTCAAGGGGCTTCAGTATCAATGTTGTATGTGTGGAATAATTGGAAAATAAACTAGTTGACTGGTACAAACATGGACAGTTAGGAGGTGTGTGTGTTGTATATGCACTGCTATATATATGAAGTCTTTGGTTCCTAGGACCACTGCTGCGAAAAGTGAAACCCAGCCATGGCATTCGTTTGCCCTTCTCTTTCTTCGTTTACGTTTACAGAAGAATGATGTTCCTTTCTCTTCTTCCAGGCACATCTGGACTTGTCAAAACTATACTTGACTGTCAGAAGGATTGATAATGACGTTACTATATAAGGAAAAAAAATGACAACAAATTAAAAAAATTGATAAAAGTACCGACTTGAGATTTTTTTTTTGAAATATTTAAGATCTAAAGGATTTATTTTTTGTTTTTGAATTCATATCGTGAACATTGACGTCATAAAATTCCAGTCAGTTTTCGACCCGTATTCTCAGAGGCAAACCCATGGATGGTTAACCTAAAATAATTTGCGAGCAAACTTTGTATTAAATATATTATTGGAACCCTAACTAAACATGGCACTGCACTAGAATTGCACATGCTAATAGTTAGACAACGGCACGATCGAGATAAGACTATAGGCAACACTACGTCAAGCTACGAAATGCAAATATTCCATATATATATATAAAATGGGCCGGGGACCTCTGGCAAGTCGCGACTGAGCAAGTTAGTTAGCCTCAGTCATGCCCGAGGCAGGAGGGTATGGGCAATAATTTTGACTGCCGATGCGAGTATAGAATGGAATCGTAAAAGAAAATTAACCCAGTGATGGTACAAACATCAGATGAAAAAAGAAGGCAAAAGAGATAAAAGTGCATGAAAGCCAACAGAGATATCATGCCCCTGCACCCCACAGGTAAAAGAAGAAAAAGGAAGTAGAAAAAAACAGCTTTATAGGGAATAAGGAGGGGCTGGATGATTGAACGCTAGTAAAGTCACTCTTCCATTAAATCTTGAGTGTTCATTTCATATCTAATTGTACATTTTTATTGTTTTTTCCCCCAAGTCTTTATAAAAGACAGGGCAGAGAGAAAAGAAAAGGGGGCAGACATTGACAGGACTGAGATCGGCTATGGTTTGCGGTGGAAGTGGGAGTGGAGGTGGAATAATAATACTTAGCAGATAGTTACAATCATGGGAGAAGCATATTCACTTTCCTCTTTGTCATCACTTTCTAAGGCATGATTAGAAAAAAAGTTCATCAATCTTCTCTCCTCCCCTTCAAAAAAAAAAAAAAGAAGGGCTTTCTTCCTCCTCTCTCACCCCTCCACTTTTCCAACACCCAACAAAACAAATTAAAAGGCTTGCTTTCCAAGGCTTCTACATTGCCGATCACTGTATTAATAGGGAAGAAAAGTTAAGGACCATATATATATGATGATTAAATATATCTCGTTAATCAGGTTAAATGTTTCTCAGCTTGGCTGAAGCTACATATTGAGCTTAACTGGGCAGGCTTGAAGCTTCAACTACAAGGTTGTATGTGGTGGGTCAGGGGACAATGCTTTATAACTACCGTACACGTGTTTCTGCTTTTTTTAGATTCAACACAAACACACATGTAACTCACGTAATTGGATATTAATTGATTTATATATGATATTGGATTTCAAACCAAGCAGGAAGGGGACCTGACATTTCATGGAGAATATTAATTCTGCAATTGTAAATATCAATATTTCTTCATCTAATGTCCAAGAATGTCTTCTTCTGAGCAAGTTTTATCGTTTTATATGGATTGCTTCGTTTAAATAAAGCCGATGAATCTCTTGATTAACTCAGATGGCATTGGTGTCTGTGTATCTCTCGAGCTTCTCTTGTCAACAATAAGTATACATGGTTTTTTGGGCATAGAGATAGAGCTAGCATGTTCTCTTTATTGGGCAGTCTAACTAAAGTAGGAGCTTCTAATCAAATTGCATATGAATATATTATATTTAGGTCTTGTAGAAGGCCTAACAAAATATAATTTTAGATAGGATAGACAATTCTAAGCTCAATCAATCCTGTTCAGCTGACATATATATATATATATATATATATATTTGATGAAAGCATGTATAATTTTCTTTTATCTAATTGTAGGGTTGAGCTCAATTTTTTTCATGAGATTTTTATAAGTCTAGTTCTATAGTGGGTCAGCTAGTTGTAACTAGTAGTGATCGAGAAAGCCTTCAAATTAGATTTAGAAATGTATTTTTGCCAGCTTTATTATTTTCATATTTAATTTTGAATTTTGAACTTCAATTGAGAATTTTATTTTTATTTCTCCTAGTTTATAATTTATAATTTTTCTTTTTTGTAAGGATTGAATAACTACAATATTCTTCAAGAAGCAGTATTAAAATCACTATGATAGTGTTTGGTTATTGTGACAAAATAGAAGAAATGGAGACAATGATGACAGAGGAGACAAAACAAAAAAGAAAATAAAAAGAGAATTGTGTTTGATAATGATGTATAAGATAAAATAATTGTCTCTGTATCTTATTTGATTATGATGGACAAGATATATAAAAAATGTATTTTACCTTTAATATTTATTTTTGTCAAACTTACATATTTAAAAATATAATTAGATTGAGTGTTGAAATTAATAATATTATAATAACTTTAGTTATAAAATTAAGACTAACTTGATGGGTTGACCTGAGGCTTGAAATGATCCAAGTTTCAGAAAAGTTAGAGGAAGGATTGACTTGACCAGACTCGGTCAAAAACTCAGGTCAACTCGGGATAAAACACAGGTCAAATACTTGTTGACCTTTTTGAAAAAGAATTTTGGTCAAAACAAGGTTGTTTTGATTATTTTTTAAAAAGATTTTGAGCTAGCCGAGTATTGATCCTCCCGACTCGTGACTTAAACCTTGACTGAAGTCGACTCTTGAACTGAGTTTTAAAACTGCGATAATAATTATTTTTATCAATGCATTGACCCAAGCCAACTTGTATTGATCTCCCAACCCGTAACCTAGGTCTTGCCTCGATTAACCTTCAAGTCGAGTTTTAAGACTATAATAATAACAACTTTTATTCTCATATTCATCCGGGTCAATCTGGGTTAACTCTTCTGATCAATGACTTAGATTACTCCAGGTTGACCCCCAAATCAAGTTTTAAAATTATGATAATAACTATTTTTATTTTATATTGACTTGGATTGACACTCCTGGCATGTGACCAGGCCTTACCCTGAATCGGGTTTTAAAACTATGATAATAACTATTTTTATCCCCACATTGACCCGAGTCAACAGTCAACCCCTCTCATGGATTGGGCCTTACCCCAAACTGACCTTCGAATCGAGTTTTAAAATTACGATAATAATGACTTTTATTCTTATACTGACTTGAGTCAACCCAACCCATGACCTGAGTCTCAACCAATGACTCAGGCTTTGTCTTACATTGACCCTCGAGCTAAGTTTTAAAACTATGATAATAATTATTTTTATCGTTGCATGTCTTAGTTTGACAATTTTAGAATTGTGAGTTTTTTACAATGATATTTTAAAAATAAAAAAATAAAAATATTGTCTTTGAAAACATGTCCCTATTTCTTATTTTGAAAGTCCAGAAATTCACTTTAAAATTATTCTAAAGATAAATTTATTTTTATATCTCTTTATATATTTTTTAATCAAATACATTTGTCTGCATACTTTCTAACTTAAAACAGTAACTAAAGACTACTTATCTCCTTTCAAATTATGTTTTCCTTAATCTTTAATTTGTAAGGTGTTTAGATTTGACAACGTCACCAACGTATTTGATTGGTGGATCTAGTCCCAGGTCTAATATACTCCTTTCAAAAGCTATCACACTATGTTTCTTAAAAAGGACAAAAAAAACTACCATAGTAGGAGTTAACCATGTTCCATCACAGCCCAGTCACATAGGATCATCGGACCAGATTGAACCCTAATTAAGAATGGATTAGAAGTGGTTGATAAACCCTTGTTTGTCGCTGATGGGCTACTGGATCGACGCCTAACAAATAGACCCTGGTTCTTCTTCTTCCTTGTCACACAGGATGCCATAATATTCATTACCTCCGCCTCTCTTTCGCTCTCTCCACGTTAATTTACCGATTATTAGGGTTTCGTAATGCCCGTCTATAATGGAAATTGATTATTATTATTATTAGTAATTAATTAATAATTAATTTTAATTACTATTTTTAAATAACTCAGTCCTATTATCTGCCTTAACAATCAACGAAAAGAAATATTATTTCCAGGAATTGAAAAAAGTAAACCAGAAATAGAGAATCAAATTCGTAAAATTAAGAAAGCACATGCATAGACCTCTTGAATCATCCCAGAAATAAGAGATCAGAAACGTAAACACAGATGTATCCACACAATTTCTTCTCCTTGAACCTCAACTTTGCAGCCCAGCATCAGCTTTGTGATCAATATGCTTTTGGTCTCGTGAGAAGAGATTTAATGGGCCGACGATGCACCATGTCGTCACGCCAATATATGATTAAATATAGTTGAAACCCTTACAACACCCCCGCCCAGCCCCAGTTGTTTTGATCGACATCCCTTAGGTTTATTATTTATTTTCTTAATTCAACTTTCAAATTCTTTTGATTAATATATCTTCCTTAACATTCTATCTATTTATCCATTAAATAACACGTGTTTCCTCGTAAAATATCAAAATATAATTTTAAAAAAAATAATTTGGTCGAAGAACATTAGAAAACCAACCTCCATCAACGTCTTGATAAGAAAAATTATTTATAATACAATAAAATTATCATAAAAAAATAAAAAATTAACCTTCCATAGTTCTACATCTTTTTGATGACTTGGACATTTGTTTTTTAAATAAAACATGTAGCTTCTATGTGATATTTAACAACTCAATCAAAACAATCAATATTTCAAGAATTATTATAATCAGAAAATCATTAATTAAAAAAGCGTCAATCAAAACACTCTACATGAGGTGCTCGAACGGTTTGAGCCACTAGCTTGGAACGGGAACCAACCCTGTGTCTGGCCTGCCAGGGAAATATTGAGAGCACACAGCATTCTGCTACCAAGAACCCAAAAAGAGCTTTCACACACCAGGTGACTGCCTGGATCCATATGGAAGAAATGTCAAGCCATTGCTTTCACTCCTCACATGGCAGGCACAGCACCATCTCAGTGCAGACTACTTTAATATCTTCAGCTCAACAATAAATGTAAATCCAATTCTGGAACTAATCTTCAGCTCCCTAATAAATGTCAATCTTCCTCGTCATGCAAGTTGAAGACTTTCAACTAATCACAAAGAAAAAAAAGTAGCTAAAGATTTTTTTATATATAATATTTCATGTAATTCTGAAATGTGTTCGTATAACATCCAAGTTCATGGTCATATCAAAATCTCTCGTGATTGACTCAACTTTATCCCAGCCCAACCTAACCATATCCTAAACTAACTGATGGCTGCATGATTAAAGCGGGGGGAAAGAGTTCATGCAAGAGGAGTTATTGCAATAAAATTTCGTTCACTAGGAAGAATAGAATTCAAAACTACAGTCGAATCATGTAGAAGCATAGATAAAGCATGGCCTAGGCTATTATAAACAACGTATTCAATAAAACAAAGTACTGTGCTCTAGATATCCCAAAATTAAGAAAGCTCCGGTGACAGATACATGGAAACCTTGCAATTCTCAGTACACACAAGTAACAAATTAAGCAGGTGATCAATCTATGAAATTTTGAGAAACACATCAAGGATAAAAGTTCCAATAACAGCAGATTCTAATCAACATAAATGGAAAGAGAACATCGATGCTAGCTGATCATTATCTTGATGAAGCTTCTAACTGGTGCGTATTTTCTCTGATACACAGACAACCTTCATGTTTGGATAGTAGGTCAACATCATTTTATTGCATAATCATTAACTGTTTGTACAAATCATATCAAATAAGTTTTGCAGATTTATTGAGCATAAGCCTGAAATAGGGGTGAAGGTATAAGCACTCCACCAAGTGTTAATGGCACTCAAATTTCACACACGGAAAGAAATGGCTGGACAGAGAAGTGGAGTGTCATTAGCACTTAATGGAATGCATATAATCCCACTCCTAAAATAACAGACACAAATTTGCCAGTTATTGAATGAGATATGACAAACCTTCCAAAAGCAGAAAATATCATCATTCAAAAAACTTAAAATGAAACTTCAAGATATTACCAGAGAAATATACGACACCAGAATGCCACTTCAACATTTTTTTAAATCACTTTTACCATTTTCAGGTCCTTTCAATCAATAAACACACCATCCAAATGGATAAAGAGCCCCATTGCACTTGAAAGTTGTTTGCATGCAAAACGTTTGAAGAAACATTAAAACCATAGAAGTGCAACATCAACCAGTATGTCAGCGATGAGGAATTATGAAAATGACATGAGCAATGAGTATTACACTAGGTAGCATTAAATTTCATATTATCCCATTACATATAGACTTTCATGCCAATAAACTTGGAGGACTGACACAGGGGACAAAAACTAATCTTACTTTCACAATCCTTACAGAGGCAGAGATGCTTACAAGGTAACAAAAGCATGCAAACTTCATTCACTCTGCAAACCTTACAAATCATCAGCTCCTTCATGTCATTATTATCCTTGCAAAGCAGGTGAAAATCGATAGCATGGTCATTGTAGCATGAAGCTGTATCATCCACCTCACTGTCACCACACCCTTCTCTACTATCTCTACTTTGCTGAATATTAAACTTGAGGGCATTTATCATGTTTTCATTGTATCTGGCCCGTTGCTGCCATGCACCTGCTTCCATAGACAACTGTTCCATTCGATCCTCAAGTTCCATGTTCTTCTTATTAATGCTCTCCACCTCTGCTTCTTTCTCATGAAGTTTTTGAAGAACCTTCTCTTCAACAAGGGAGATACTTTGAAGTTGGTCAGCTTGGAACTTCTCTAGGATAGTTTGCCGTAGTCGATCACCCTATTAGACATGCAAGCAAGTTAGAAATACTTCAACAGCGAATAATCATATTAACAAAGAGAGCGACAAGAAATGATTCCTAAGCACCTCACACTGAAAAATGAATGGCAAAAGAAAAAAACACATTTCAATATACAAATCAACCAGTTCCCATTAAGTTGAGCAGGTACAACCAGTTTGGTCTACTCCATGTCCTGCCCCGTAACCATCAATTCAATTGAAAACAAAGAAAATAACACTTCAAACAGAACCAAAGCCTATCATATCTTCACAGCATGAAGGACATGAGCTACCAAAGGAAAAATAAAAGGAAAAAAAACGACACCTGCCTGAATAACTCTGTAAACGTTTTTCACACCGACTCCCATAGCAAATGGAATTTAGGAACTCTACTTAGAAAGTTGAACACGATCGCTGAGTTACAATGATTTTGAATGTTTTACATGTTGCCACCAGAGAGAATTAACAAGCAACAGAAAGATCCTCAGGCAAAAGACAACCACACCATCATGCATCTAGAATTGGCAATTTCCATCTTTTCCATAGAATCTGTTGATTTAATGTAGCCCACCATTAGTTTTAAACCTACTAAATCAATCCATTGAGCAAATGCTTTCATCTAATTAATTAAATTTATTGTTGTTTGAGTAAATTTGATACAAATAATTAGTGGTGTAATATTGAGACAAAAAGCATAATCACCAGAGAGAGAGAGAGAGAGAGAGAGGAGAAACTCTTCCCAATTATCTTTTATATTTTATTTCATTATTTTAGATATTGAAAGCAAAATCCTGTGCTTTTGAACTAAGATAAAATAGCCAGCAGTCATACATTTTCGAGTAGCACTTTGCCAGCTTAACAGTGACAGAGGCAGTATTAGAGATCAAATATGTGAAAAATATGCAATACAATATAGAAACAAATCTGTGATCCAATTTGTAAACTGCTCAAATCAGAATCTCGGCACCTGTGAAGCCATCAAGTACTTAAACTAACAGGTCATAGATGATACACAAAAGCATAAGAAACATAATAAATGATGCTACAGCAACCACTATTTGCGAATTAAATGAAGTGCATTAGCATAGCAAAACATTTCAAAATCATCCTACAAAAATGGCAACTGATAGGCTCATTTCACATTAAAATGAAGCAGTTATCTTTTTAAAAAAATCCCAACCTGAATTTTAAGGAATTTATCAACCTCTACATGCTGCTGCTGTAATTCACTATCAATATCATCACCAATAAGCGATAACAAAGCCGAGTCACCGGAAGATGAAACATGAGCATTGTCAAGAGACAACCCTAACCCAGTTGAAACTGATTGCGGTTGTAGGAAATCAACGGATGAAATCTGGGAATGGTTCTCCAAAAAATCTTGCTCCTTCAAGCTCTTTCTCTTGGGTTCCAGTCTATAATTCCATTGCAATTCAAATCCCCCATCACTACCATCATTGACAGGACCCGGAGCAAACCCCACCACATGAACTAGAACAACAACCACCACCA
>Ga0325414_1003398_pt1 | contig 16509 bp, 8 predicted proteins | sample PopdelMetagenome_8_FD_206183 | JGI IMG/M metagenome (GOLD analysis project Ga0325414, IMG submission 206183) | Populus deltoides microbial communities from Bellville, Georgia, United States - Leaf-PdKOR-R3 | ecosystem: Host-associated > Plants > Phyllosphere > Phylloplane/Leaf | place: USA...
TTTTTTTCAATTGCTTGCTTTAGATGGAACCATCCATCAAACTTCATGTACAGGTACTCCTGAGCAAAATGGTGTTGCTGAAAGAAAACATAAGCACATTGTCAAAACTGCAAGAAAACATAAGCACATTGTCAAAACTGCTCGTTCTCTCTTGAAGCTGCGTGTATACTCCGATGCTGATCATGGTAGGGATCCCATAAATCATAAATATGTTACCGGGTTCTGTATCTTTTTAGATGATTCTCTTATTTATAGGAAGAGCAAGAAACAATCTATTGTTTCTCAATCATCCACCGAAGCAAAATATCGTGCCATAGCATCTACTACCAAAGAGATTGTTTGGTTATGTTGGTTACTTACTGATATGGAATTATTCTTTTCTCATCCTACTTCTATGTACTGTGACAGCTAGAGTTCTATTCAAATTGCTCACAACTCGGTTTTTCATGAGCGAACTAAGCACATTGAAATCGATTGTCATCTTACTCGTCATCATCTCAAGCATGGCACCATTACTTTGCCTATTGTTCCTTCTTCCTTGCAGATTGCAGATTTCTTTACCAAGACGCATTCTATCTCTCGTTTTTGTTTTCTAGTTGGCAAACTCTCGATGCTTGTAACTGCGGCATCGTGAGTTTGAGGGAAGATGTTAAATAATATTTATGTAGATTTATTTATTAAGGATATAATAGTATTTTTAGTTTAATCTATATATACTTTCTTTGTATTTATGTTAACACTAAACACTTATAATAAACAGATCATTGAAAATTCTAGTTTTTTTTTTGTGTTTGATCTTAATTATTTTAACAGTAACGTGTATCGTTTTCTCCAATGAGCTTTTTGTCAGAGTTTTTCAGATTTGTAGAGACACAAAACGTTAGTTCAATAGTATATAGCAAGATCGATGTGTTCAGGACATTTTTTTTATTATTATTTGTTTCAGGCATAAACAGAAGTACTTTTGTTAATAATACCAGCTCTCCCTTCATTTTCTAATCTGCTAAAGCTAGAAAGAAAAGCAAGCAGAAGGCAGAAATTATGAAATTGTAATTAGAGAACCATCAACCACATGAACTGTTCTTGGACTGGATCAAAAGCAGCAATGGAATAATCAATCCTTCCAAATCATTAATCTGCAAAACAGAGCTAAAAAAATCCCAGTAATTGTCAAAGATTAGCTCAGCAGAAAAGGTTTAAATTATTGAGTGAGTTTTCCAGGAAATTTTATAATACTTTCTAAAATGAAGTTTTTTAAGACTTAAACCTGTACCACACACTACTGCTTAATTTGTATTTAATTTAATTTGATAGAATAAGATTTGTTAAATAGAATATATATTATTTGTACAGTTGAATAAAACTTCATAATTTACATTTCACGCATCATTTAAAAAGAAAAGAAAAAACTCAAATTGAAACTACAAAACTGGGATTGCCGTTAAGAAGATGAGATTTGATTGTTCACTTTGAATTCAAAGACAGCTTATTTGGTCAGCAAGAAAAAGAAGGTGTCGAAAGAAAACACAACCTAACTGATGTTTCATTATATATATATATATATATATATATATATATAATTTTATATTTTTTTTAAATTTTTTCTATGTATTAAAATAAAAAAAATTAATATATTTTGAATCAAAAAAATATTTTACAAAAACTGATAACACAATATTAACACAATATCGATAAGCATTTGCAGAACTGGCATTTAAAATAAGCAGCAGACGACGCGCGGGAGAGAGTGACCATGCGACCGACCCGTCAAGCTAGCTTAGAAAGAGATAGAAAAGGACATAGCATGATGGTAACTGTCAAGCCTCCACCAGAAGGCACCTGCTGCTGTTGGATTTGATTATACATTTGACATTGTTGTGGGTACTATTTTTTAATTATTATTATTATTATTTTACTTTAATAGTTAAGATTTTTTAAGTTTTGAAAAAAAAAATCAACGATGAAAACGAGCATAATTATTTATTCCATCCTAAAGCTTCCATTGCATCACATGAAGATAATTGTTTTTTAAATAATTGCAAAACCTAATCATGGGAGCTCAAAAGCATTCATGTGGTGGTGTTTCGTGTTAGTGTTTCACACCAGATGTCCTTGTAGACTGAGTGGGCCTAGAATCCGACACAAAAAGGTGCAAGCCCATGATGAATCTGGTTCTTGAACAGGTCAGCCCACCTTGTCCTTGATAGAAGGGAAGGAAGGCTACTTCATACGGATCATGCTTCTCGTATCCTCCATAAAATAAAATGGTTAAAACTATGATATTTTTAAAAAATATATTAAAATAAAATATTTTAGATTTTTTTTACTTTTAATAAATATATATTAAAAATATTAAAAATCACTAAAAAAACATCAATTTAATATTTTTTTCAAAACAAATACACCTTTAGAATTCACTGGAACACAAATAAAAACAGAACACTAAACTTGCATTTAAATATTAAGCTGGTATATTCTCATAGCGTCAAGTGAATCTGGTTCCACATCCCAAATCCTGTTATTAGGGGAATTTTGCAACGCTCTGTACTCAGTAGCAAAGTATAATACCGGGTATTTTTTAAAATGTTCTTTACTTGAAAATACATTAAAATAATATTTTATACTAATTCGAGTAAGATAAACACAAACATGCATACTTTTTTGGCATGGCATAAATTAAACCGAGAAAATATGCGCTTTTTTCTTTCCCACTACCGAAGTCATGCATGTCAAATGACTCCACAAAATGGTGGTAACCTGCCATTATGAAGTGTTTTTTCTTCTTTCCAGGAGCAAATCAACAGTTCTTGACTAATAAATCAAGGGCTTTATGGATTTTAGTCAGTAAATTCATTTGATATTAGCCAAAATCAAATACTGCTCGTACTAGTAATAGTCAACTAAGAAAGATTAGTAATGTGTCTTTTTACTTAATGCAATGAGCTCTTGCTCTTGCTCTTGCATGGAGGTTACAGGCATTAATTCGTACCCTTCATTGGATGAGTTTTTAGTTTAAAAAATGCCTCATTGCAGGACAAAGCCATATTAGTCTCACATCCCTGCTATATATGATGTACGTACAATTCGTTAATAGTAATGTGAATTCTTTTTCCTGCAAATTACTGGCTTTGAGTAAATGATTATGATGAGTTGCAGGGTTTATCTATGGTGAAAAAAAGGAGAGATCGAGTCATGCATACAAACCACCCCATTCATATTATTCCAACAGCTAGCTAGGAGCAACATGAGAGAAGAAAACCCAGTCAAATAAAACAAGAATGATTACTACACTGCTAGTAATGCAATCCGTTGAAGTTTCTGTTTTTAGATGCTTTTAAAAATATATTTTTTATAAAAAAAAACATCAAATTAATATTATTAATTTCCAGTGTTTTTCGATGATTTCAAGCATTAATTTTCAAAAACCTCAATATAAAATAATAGCAAAACTGAAAGAGAACCTCACAAATATAATAATTTATTCAATAAAATACCCATGATCAAATGTCTAAAAATAACATTAAAAGTTCGTTCTAGACAAGCAGAAGCTAAATATGTAAGAAATAAATTATCAAGAAATCTGGAAATATACAAAACACATGTGGAGATAAAGTAAAGTTATAATCATAAACATGTGCAATATTGCGCAATGAAGCTCGTGAGATAGAAGTGTCACGCATAGAACACATAACTTAATTATTTTTATAGCTGTGTTTATCTAAAGAACGTGTTGATCAACACATTGCCTCCAAGCGGTGTAGCGTGATGGCAAAAGATTTGAGATCTGCATAGTAAGTCTCGAGTTCGAATCAGGACATACACTTCTTGTAAAAGCCTGAGACAGCTGATATTTTACTCCCTCACCTGGACGCATAAAATACACTTTCCGAAAAGATAAGGTTTCCTCGAATCTAAAAAAAAAAAAAATTGATCAACACACCATAATCTCCTTTATTCTAATTAAGAGAGGGTTACGAGAGAAAACAATTGCCTGCAAACGCATAATTAGCTCACTTGCAAAGTTTTTAATTGTGATAGTTTTTTTTCTAGTGTTTTTCACTCTAAAAAATAACAAAACAATATTTTTTTATTTTTTAAAATTTAATTTTAATATTAATTAATACATTTTAGAATTATAAAAAAATAATTTAAAAATATTTTTTGATCGACTCTTGAAACTTGACGGGAAACAAACATTAGTTAAAAGATATTCCATCTATTAAAAAAACATCCTCAGCAAATAAAATAGAAAAGAGAGAAAAATGGGTATTTAAAAATAAATCCTCGAATGTATATCTAATATTACAGTAGTATCTTAGACTTCGACTCATCCGTAGCATCAAACCCCCCTTGTGATTTGTCCATAATCACTTTCGAGGATTCTTATGAATAAACAAAAATTTTCCTAATCAAACCATTACTTTAATCGGAAGGTTTATAATATTACTGTGAGCCACAAAGATTCAAGTGCTTTCCCTTTCCCTTTTTCTACTTCATGCAAATTTTGTATTTATAATCTCATGATTAAATTAAGGGAAGGGTTAAAATTGCAGTTTGTCATGAACAAATACCGATTTAATGAAGAGTAAAAAAATAATTAAAAGGGAATCCACGCATGAAGGATCATAAGACAGGATCTCGAATTTATCAACCAAGTTAAGAGAGGAGAAACGATGCCCTCTCAAACCCCTAAAAGTGATATCCTCCACTCTCGAGACATGTTTGATACAAGAGTAGAAGAGGGTTCAAACTTACCCTTACAATTTTCACCCCTTTTACTTGTATTTGGTGCAGGTTTGGAGAGAAGAGAAATTTTAATAGAGGTTAAAATTTAACTCAAAAAAAGATTAAATGTTAAATTTATTTTTGGAAGGGAAAAGTCTTAATATTTTTTTATTTAACACTATTATATTCTCTTTTTATCATCTCCTTTCATTTTAAACCATAAATATTGTCGCACCCGACATCGCGGCGGCCCTAAAAAAAATAATTCTGATTTAAGGAAAAAGAACAAATATCTGACATCTTGTTCTTTTAGAGAAAAAGATCTTGTTTAAGGAGTCGCCACCTAGTATTATGGTCACTAGGAACCTTAACTGGTCAACAGAGATTCTATGGTTCGGGACTGGTTACGTAAAAAGGAAGATATTATCACCCTTTAAACGTTCTGCCTGAGGCAGACTGCATTGCTGATTTTGTCTTAAATTGCTAAACATTTATTCGCTTATGCTATGATGATTTATCCACAATATTCCTGACTCTGGCGTTAGTGAATATTCAACTACGGATAAGTCCAACTCTGACGTTGGTAACTATTACGTAGCAATAGAATAAATTTAGATTAAGATTTTTTTTATTCCTGACTCTAACGCTAGCGAATAAACAAACAAGCTAAATTCATTTTATTATGCGTCCACATATTTTTTTTATTTCTTATGTAGTACAATAGAAAAACAAATAAACAAAACAAACAAATTAAATCAATGTTTTTATTCCTGACTCTGGCGTCAGTGAATAAACCAATAAAAAATTTTATACATGCACATATTTTTTTTATTTTTTTGCTAAATAAAATAAAATATAACGAATAAAAATAATATAAATTTAAACCAGTATTTTATTCCCGACTCTGGCGTTGGTGAATAAACCAGTAGATTTATATTATTTTTATTCATGCATACACATATTTTAGTATTTTTCTATTTTTTATTTTTTTATGTTTTTGGGGTTGGGCCCAGCTTAGCCCACATGGGCTGGGCTAGACCCAGCCAGCCAAGCCCGGTCACTGGCCCAAGCCAGTGACCCGGCTGGGCCACACTAGGCACGCGTGATCTAAATCACGCGTGCATGGCCCTGTTATTGAATTAAACACAAACGGCGAAAATGAAATAAGACAAAGCGGGGAAAACAGAGCAGGAGACTTACCTGGTTCGTTTGCAGGGAATTTGCGCGTGATTGCTGAGGACGACGCTTCTACCTTCGACTTTCTTCTTACTCCTTCTGCTTTTCACGTTGTATTCCTTTCCTGCGTCTCTGTTTCTGTTTATTTTTCTTCGTTTCTTTTGCTCTGTTTTCAGAACGAACTTATGCTCTCTCTAGGTCAGTTTCGTTTTTTGTTGTCTTAGGCCGATATTGGTGAGGGAAAGGCTCCTTTCTGGTCTGGGGTTTAACCAGAAAACTCAGGAATCCCTCTGGTTTATTTGTGTCTGTCTTGTTTCGGGTGTGTTTCCTCTCTCTCTCTCTAACCCCCGTTCTTCGGTGCTGCTAGGTTTATATAGGGCTTGGCGGGTTGATAACGGACGGTAGGCCAACGGTCGGCCACCATTAAGGCGCCCATAACTGAAGCTAACGGACGACGATTACTGCTGCAACGTTCGGTCTCCTTCACTGTAGAAAACGGTCACAGGCTTAAAGGAAAAGAAGATGAACAGCATCTTCAAAACGACATCGTTTAGCCATTTTTCGTTTCAATCCATGCAGTTTTGAAAGTCTTGTAATTAAACCCCTGGTTTAAACTGTAATTGACCCCCTGTATTTTCGCGCCATTTTCAATATAGTCCTTGGATTTTAATTTCACAATTTAGACCCCCAATTAACCTCAAACTTTGCTATTTCTTCAATTAAGTCCCTGATTTCAGTAATTTAATTAAATTTAAAGTCCAATTAAGTCTAAAACTTATCAATTCTCCAATTAAATCCTTGATTGGGTTAATTAAATTAATTCCAAGCTTAATTAAGTCTCAAAACTTATCAATTTTTCCAATTAAAACCTTGATTGGCTTAATTAAATTAATTTCAAGCTTAATTAAGTCTCAAAAATTATCAATTCTCCAATTAAACCCTTAATTGGATTTAATTAGATTAATTTCAAAGTTTAATTAAACTCCAAAACTTCCAATCATGTTGCCCTTAACCCAAATTTTTAATTCATTCTTCATTTACTTTCTTTTTACTTGTTTTTTTTATCATTATTATTTTTTTATTTTTTTATTTTTTTTTTATCATCATTGTTTATCCTTTTCATCCTTTTCAGTAAATAAAATAATAATAAAAATAAAAATGATCAAAAATTAAGTTATGACAAATATAAGTAATTTTATTTTCTATAATTATTTTTAAATTCAAAAATTGATTTTACTTTTGCTAAAATTCACAATAATCCATAATCTTTCTAATTTTTATAAAACATATTTCACACTTCACTCGCAAATCTCACCTCCTTAACATTTCTCCTCCAATTTTTTAACCCCGTTGTAAACACAACCATTGTTAAGCTTCCTCCTGAACTTTTTTTTTTCCGAATTTTGCAGTGTAATTAGACTCTTCATAGATACAAAAAAAAACTGCGATATATATGTATTGTACGAAATAAATAAAAATAAAATAAGAAAACGCAATAATTAGTAGAGAATTACTAACAACTGAATGAATCCAAGCTGCCATCCAAAGAAATTCCACAATGCAATTCCTGAAGTTGAAACACAATGACAAGAATTAACCGAATTAACATTAAATATATATGGACTAATACTATAAACAGAAAAGGGGCATCTTTTCTTTTTAAAAATAAAAAAATAAAGAGAGTAAACCAAAAAATAAATCAGAATCCTTGAAATCAAATTAATTAAAATCATGGAGCGGAAGAGGAGAGTAGTGAAAATGGGATATATAGAATTTTCTTTTGTGAGAACTAGGTATAGCATAACTAACGAGCAACAACTCCAAATTCGAAGTAGAATTTAGAATGAGAACCAGGTAGCTGGGATTTTTCCGTGGTGCCATCAACAGGTGAAACCACCACATGATCTAAATCCATCCTTGATAAAGAAGCAAGGAAGTTAGATCATGCTGGCAGCTTCAACTGCTAGTGGTGCACGATGGATGAACAAATTTTGGATAGAGGGAGAAGAGGGGAGAGGAGGGAGAGATATAGACGTAAATATTTTGAGTTTTCTTTAGGAGGGTGCTAGAAAAGAGTGGCCGGAAAGGATATATATAGGGGCCAGCGGGCCAAGACGTAGATTGTCTTCTTCTGGGTTATTTAATTTAATCTGTTGCTATAATAAGGAGAGCTGAAAAGCATATATAGATTTATATGGTAATGAACAAGGGAGAAAACAGATGGCAGTGGTCCAAAGCAGCAAAAGACAAAATGAATATTATCATGTCCACGCCACCTCCCTGCAGACAAGGAAGCGAGTTCTTCCGAATCTCTCTCCTCCATCCTTTATCACCTTTACCTCTCTCTCTCTCTCTCCCGCCCTCAATATGCAAGCACAGTAGTTAATCTATGGGGCCCTGTTTTCATGGCTTCTTAGATGCAAGAGAAAGGAAAGAAATCCCATGACCTAGCAAGATCATGCGCTATACTTGCTAAAAAGAAAAAGGGAAATTCACGTGCTAGCCCCTTCTTTCTTTTCCAAAGATAGCAGTTTATATTTTGATGGATACCCTTTTAATATTGTTGTTCAAGATGAAGAATAGAAAGATGGGCTGGTAGAGCTTCTTAATTCCTTCAATATCTTTCTTTCTACATGACATGGCATGCCGCCTGTCGAAAACCAGGTTCTCCTGCGTCTAATACTTGTCAAGTACATGTTAAAAGTTGATTTTTTAACACACTATTACATCATGGATTAGGAAGTATTTAGTAGTCTAATTAGTAAAGTATCAATCCACATCACGAAGGCAAATTAGAAAAACATTTCTTTTCTTTCAAAAACTAGAAAAATACTAATCAAATGTTGGAAACATAATATCCTATTTGGTTTGAAAATATATAATGTTTTACCGACCATCCTCCAAACAAGATTAACCGCAGCTACACCTTATAAATATTCTTTGAGTTGTCCTCGCGAACTGCCTCTCCTAACAAGCGTATAAGGAGAATAGGCAGATCGGATGCGATTCAAGGTTCAATTGCTAGAATTTCTTGGACTCCTGATCAAGAAATAATTGGATTCCGTTGATTGAAGACAATTTCATTTCATATGACAAGGCTCCATTGAGTTTTTACACACAATCCAAGCAGTAATTTACCGGGACCCGTTGTTCTCTTCTTTTATGAACATCACATCGATGAATCTTCAGCAAGCCGTGAACTCGCACCGCGTTACTTTAATATTTTGCTCCCTACAATATACGATTCGTCCTTTCCATTTGAGACAATTTTAATGAAAGTTTATTATTTTATAAAAATTGTCAGTTTCGGGATTAATTTTTCTGCTGCCGCTGATGAGAATCAATGCAGTCCTTCCATTCTTATTTGTTCACCACCAACACATTTGGGCACTAGACCCTTCTCCTATTTTAGATAATTGCTTATGGCTGGTGACCACGTTGGTTCTTCAACAGGTAAAGGTATCTTTGACTTCTTACAACCCTTCATAATTACATGGTACTAATTAATCAATAATCTCATTGAAAACGCCACATATAATGAACATCAAGATATCTTTCTATTCTTTAGCCCAGAGACATTGTATCCATCGACCCCTCAATAATTTCAAGTCCAAAAAGTGGCCGTGTCACGCAGAAAACGAGTCCACCAATGCCCTAAAAGAAGAGCAAATTATTTCTCCTCCCAACCTAACATACTTTCAATCCATTGAACTGGTCGGCTCTCCTTGGATCACATCAAGGCCTGCGGTCTGTAGAAAATTGTTAAGAAGATGATTAGTGAACAAGTGGCCGACATAACAACATATTTGGTGTTTGGCTTGGACCTTGGATTGGACGTTGCATTGCGAATACTGTTTTCCGGTAATCACATGCTCGGTATATATTGAAGCGTGACCGACACTGAAGTTGTTCATATATAAAACTTTTGACTTGCTAAAATTTAATTACTTTAATTGATGTAGGACGGACCTAAATTTCATGAAACGAAACAAAAATTGAGATCTCCGTCTATGTAATAATGTTCTTTGTCCATATTTTTTTAGAACAAAAGGCTGATGAATTAACCAAGTGTCTTTAGCCGGTTATAACCAAAAAGATGAAAAAAAACTAGGCATAGAGAGCCAAGAACTTTGAGCTATATAGTTGGGGACCAAGACGAGTTCATGAGGGATCTCATCACATTCATGCAAGTAGAAGTTTTTTTATTGCAAAGAACAAAACATGGGGAATGGTATTTGACCTTGTTTTCTTTTTCATCTATCTAATAAGTGGAGAGTGCAAGAAAAAAACAAAAAAACATCAGCAATTGGAAAAGGGAAAGGTGAGCTAACGCATGCCGGACACACAAACACGAAGGGAGGGAAAAGCATACACAAAAACTAATGGAAAAGCATATACTTACAGTGATTTCTTATACCTTCTTTCTAGATTTGAAGGAAACGTTTGGAATCTATCATGGGTCCCCAGATAGGAAGGAGTGAGGCTGTCACAGCATGACCTAGCTAGGGTTAGTCCTTTCTTTCTCTAACCAAAGATAGATCATGCTGGCAGCTTCACTTTTTCCCTAGTGAACTTCTTTGACCATACAAAAACAGATCAGGTCAACTCCCTGCAAGGTTTTGTTCTTGCTATAATGAAAAACGAAACTGTGAGGTGGATGCTTCATCTTTTTCTGATGAGCAAGAAGATGCTTCGTATCGAAGCAGGTGGATCATCAAGGTGCAAGTATGGGAAAGTAGTTTGAAGCATGCCCCTATATAGAATGGAGATACCGCTTCGAAACTACGATCAGAAGATTGCACAAATTCTACTTTATCAAGTCTTAACAGGGAAGAACATGTCTCCAAATTATTTTATTCCTATAGAAAAATCAAGAAGAGGGAAAAGGTTGGATTGGAAAGTTCTTCAGTTTATAGATGAAATCAGGACGCAGAACAGCAGTTTCTGGTTCCGCAAATGAAAAAAAAATAATAAACAAAATACCCAAAAAACACTAAGAACGGGAAAATAATGCGCATCTTGTGCGTGCAAACAAGGAAAAACGTATAGATGAAGCAGCTGGGGTTAGTAGACAATCACTTAGGAAAACATGGAAGAAAAGAAGAAATGGAAGATAAATATGATGGGTTAAGTAAAAATCATTTTGTTATTTCATGGATGGAAAGCAGAAATCGAACTAGGAGACCAGATGAAGGAAAGAAACCCTACAGTTATCTGAACGGAGTATGACATGAATACAGAGGGAGGACCTGAAGCTGATGCGAGGGGGCTATATGAAGAGGTTCGTTATGATGAGGACACAGACCCTCCTCGTTCAACATTGAATTAAAGAAGCAGGGTGTGGCCAGCTAAGAGAGAGAGAGAGAGAGGGTAGCTGGGTTAGGTGCATTGAGTAAGAAACACAGGCCACGATGGAGGTGGCTTAAAAGAAGAAGAGTGTAGAAATATAGGCCACAGGTCGTAGAGGAAGAAACTAATATAGGGCGGCGCAGCAGGCAGCGTTGGAGATACAGGTTTATGGGCTTGTGACTTTAGATCAAAATTAGTAAATATATTAGAATAGTATGCAAATATATTTAGTTTCTTGTAATGGATTGTAATTTAAAAATAATTAGTATAAATTGGTTGTTTATTGTTATAAATACAAGCTAAATAAAAGATTTAGCTTATCCATGTTTAAATTTATAAGCTCAAAATAAACATGTTTGGATTAACTATGTTTGAATTAAAATAAAATGGGTATTTACTTGTTGATGTATTTTGAAGTGATGAATCTTAATTTTATTATTGTTAATGATGAATTATTTATTTTTGAGTATTACTGCTCCTTAATTATGCAAATAGGATGGATAGAATATCCCTTTCAAGATTCTAGCGACACCATGTTAGTTTTGATAATGTATTTTTAAACCAAGATCTCTGAACCAGATAATATAAAACTCAAATATCTCTTAACAATACGAAGATATGCTTTAGAATTGAGAGGAGAATTAAAGCATCAAATGAGAATGAAATATTAAAATATGGGGTGGAGGAAAGTGTGTAAAAATCTAAAAAGTTTTTGGATGAAACTCTTCATTCACCTATTTTTTTATAATAATTTTTGAAAGTTAGAATGTTAAATAATTAATTTTCATTATTGACAATCTTTAATTAGTTGCATTGATCAATAATTAAATCTATAAAAATAAAGGTTTTTTGAGTAAGACAACCAGGTGTTTTTTTATTTTAATTTCTCATTCACCTATAATTTATTTAATTATAATAAATTTTCAGCAATCTCCCGCGTAAATGAAAATTGTCCCACCAATTTAAAAATAACTCAACGATTTGTTGAGAGATATTGATTTGGTATATTACTACATTATAATATGTAGCTTTTGGTTTTGAATCTTGCTTGGTGAAATACTATCGATTTTACTCGGCTAGATAATGAATGTGATATCCTGAACTTTTTTTTTATGTAAATTAAGATAATAGTATTCACATAGCTCTCTACTTTGATATTTATTTTGATTTTTACAGTGGTGTTTATTTTGGCCCTATATAACTATTTGTTTCATAAGTGCCTTTGAGAACTTAATATTTGCCCAAAATTTCAAGTGAACGATCATATTTTTCATTCATGTAGGTGATCTTTCATTAAGAGTATTCTGTTATACTCCACTCGGTGTACCAAGATATGAGAACCATTTGTAACTCGGTTCACTATTTATCACGTCGCAAATAATACTTATTTCATCACAAGAATATGCATGAAATAATATTTTTTTCCAATGTTGTCAAGAATATTATATGACTTGGTTTTCCATTTAAACCTAGATCTCGAGATTATTAGTCAATTGGGTATGGTTGTCATCATCACACTTTTTCACATTTTCTCTTGATGAATTATACATAAGCTCTCTTAACGAATCTCTGGATAATAGATCCCATGTATTTTTCCCTGGCTTTTATAAAAGTCAATGAAAGTAATTCTATTTGAGAACAAATGTTTAATGATGTTGTATCCACAACATGTATATCTAGACTCGTAATTACACATGCCACTTCATGTTATTTTCTAATTGCTTATTGGTTATCGCAACCAACACAAATAGTTGATATTGGTTTTGGCCAATATAAAATATCACATGAGAAATTTAAAATTCATTTGATTTTCTCTAATGCTTTAACAAGATTTATAAACTTTGATTCTATCATGGATTTAGTCATACATATTTTTTCAGAGGATTTCTATAATATAGCCGACCTATCATTATATTAAAAAAGGTATCGTGCGAGTATGACTTCCACAGAGTAAATTCTCATAAAAGACTAGAAGGATCATAAATAGTATCACTTAAAACTCAGTTTATTAGACAAAGCTTTTTATATCGTATTTATTCATTGCTCTGTTTTTTTTTTTTTTGTATTTGTAAATAGTAACATACAAGTGATTGTGCATTTGCACTGATTATTGAATCATACACTTCATATTGTGTTTTTTACTCACAAAATCACAATGATTCAATATGCCCCAAAGCTCTTATAGTAATTAAATCAAATTTATTACTGAACAATTTTAATATTTTTTTTCTTACAAGAACTTAACAAAGTTCAAGGAGAACACATAAATCAATATTTTATATTGTTATTATTAGAAAAAGCAATTCTCAAATTATATAAATTATAAAAAAACAATAGCTAATAGTATTTATAAATGAATATCTTTAATAGAAAAAAGAAACTTGCAAGGAAGCAACCTAATAAACAAAGTTATTTAAATTATGTAAAATAAAAAACAAACACCCTTGTTTATTTTAATTCAAGATAAATATGTATCATGGAAAAATAACAAGCTTAAACAAGAACATGTATAAACAAAACAAAACAAAACATAAACATGTCTTATAATAGCCTAGTTAATTAATATACACATGCAACAATTTAAAGAGATTCACATATATTGCATGAATTATAATCTTAGAAGGTAAACTGTAATTCTAGATAAAAGATACAAAGTAACCTTTTAAAATAATAAAAAAAAATAAAAATTATAGATTATAAATGTAAAATATATATAAGAATATAATAAATAAAAAAAGTTAAATTATAACTCCATGATGCTAAGAGAACATCTATTAACAATAATCTACATAATGTTCTACAGCAACAAATTTCCAACCGTGAAAACAATCACACGACTGTTTTAAATGTATATACTGTATGCAGCAGTACAGCAGAGGATCATCATCATGATCCAGACCACAACTTTCAAACATGACTGCTCCTTCCAAGGGACAGAAGGTCACTGCACCCTGCGATTATTGGACTTCAAATGTATAACGTGTATCTGGTTTGTTTTTCAATGCGTTCTGCTTGGATTACTTGCCATTAGCCTGCATGCCTAACGAGTGATCACTCGTCTGTAACTGTGACACACCCTCCCGACTGATCTCCCCCTCTCTCTCCCTCTCTCTCTACGCCCGTGTTGTGCTGCTGTGCTCAAATTCAGTTGTCAATTCATGCTTGTAGGTGGCTCAAATGCCGATTCCCGTCCATCGAGAAATTAACTCATGCTGCTGACAACCTCTATCCTCACTGGCTTCTGGATATTTATGGCTTAGATTCGATTCCAGCTAAACGGTGTGTGATCAGTGCGCATACTATTACCAGCCCAGCTAAAAATTAATGAGCACAGTCACCGGTTAATTGAAAATCAAGAGGCGGTTCAGAGAAAGAAGTCGAAAAAAATAAAAGGGAGGATAGAATCTCATGAAAAGGTTTAAGAATATCATAAATAAAAAACATATAAAAACATAAAACAATGAATTTCTACTCAAATAACTCAAATATGTAATTGTTGAAGAGATGTGTATTTTTTAGAATCATGTAAATTATTTAACGAGCATACATGCTCGACAATAATAATAAAAATCATAAATAAAGAGTACACAAAAATACAAAAAAAGAAATAAAATTTTAATTGCTAAGATATTGTGTGACGTTATATTATTTTTGGCAAATATATTGTCATTTTTAAGGGATTATTATTTATTATATTTTCAAAAAGTGTATAATTATCTAAAATATCCTCTTTTTTTAAAACCTAATTACTCGTGCAACATGATTTATTTTTTTAACATGAAAGTATTTAATTTTTAATTATTTCTCATTAATATAAATATAAATTTATTTTTTATACTTGCTTAATATATTCATGCACTCATCATATATAAGGGTATAAGTTGTTTCTAGGTGCAATAAAATTTATTTTTAAAAATATTTTTTATTTAAAAATATATTTAAATAATATTGTTTTTTTATTTTTTTAAATTATTTTTAATATAAACATATTAAAATAATCTAAAAATATTAAAAAATGTTAATTTGAAATAAATAAAAAATAAAAAATATAATTTTTTTAAAAAGACTTTTATAATAAAAAATAAATATTTAAAATAGATAAATAGATTCCAGCATGAACTTAAAATAAAAAGAAGTAGTATATAAAGATAGCCCATGGAGAAATCAACATTGGCTACAGCAGCGATCCCTACTCAGTACTTTATATCCATTTTAGACATCTACAAGTAGGTAGCTATGCTCTTGGTAACAGAGTCTGCAATCTAGTAGAGTAGACTCGTAGGTAGGCCTGTTTGATGCTGTACAATCCAAGTTCTTAAATATCTAGCACTCAGCCGAAAAAATATTAAATACTGCAATTTCTTATCACTAGTTTTTTTTTTATATAAAAAAATTGTATTATTAATTTATTTTTTTATAAAATTATCCTATTATATTTTTGCCGAATTCATGTTGAGGTTAGTAATTTTCTTTAATTGATTCTTTTGTAAATTTTATTAATTAAGAATTCTTCAAATTAATTATTAAAATAACTGTGTATTAAATATATTAAAATATAATTAGTTTTTCTAAAAGGTTTTTCATCATTAAAATAAATATAAATAAAAAAACTATATTTATGGTGTACAAAAAATTATATTACCAATTTATTTTTTTAGATAGTATTTTTTATTGGAGATGCTCTAATAAAAATATTTTTTAATTTAAAATATATTAAAATAATTATTTTATTTATTATATTATATTAAAATTATTTAAAAATATTAATTTAAAATAAAAAACAGTTATAATTAAAAAACAAAATACCCATTTAGTTGTCTATGGCAAGGAATGTATGAATCTTGTTCCCAACCTCAATCCAACTGCATCCAGGGTTTTTCTTCAACCCACTCCCCTTCATTCTCATTCTCATTCCTTCCGCATCTTTCCATCTTCCACTGGAAGCAAAGAGATTGGATATCAGCACGAAAGTTCCTGGACTATCAGGGTCCAACTCTAAGAGCTTCTGGGCGGCAATTTGTCCAAGTTTTTTATTTGAGTGAACATGACAAGCCCCGAGGAGTGCACACCAAACTTCAGCAGTCGGTTCAATCTGCATGTTTTTCACAAAATGGCACGCATCTTCTAAGCAATTTGCACGGCCAAGAAGATCGACCAGACATGCACAATGTTCTGGCCACGGCTCCAGATGATATTTACATTTCATAGTTTCAAGTAATCTTTTGCCTTCATCGATTGATCCTGAATGACTGCATGCCT
>Ga0325414_1003400_pt1 | contig 16505 bp, 9 predicted proteins | sample PopdelMetagenome_8_FD_206183 | JGI IMG/M metagenome (GOLD analysis project Ga0325414, IMG submission 206183) | Populus deltoides microbial communities from Bellville, Georgia, United States - Leaf-PdKOR-R3 | ecosystem: Host-associated > Plants > Phyllosphere > Phylloplane/Leaf | place: USA...
TATTATTTGTGTTCCAAATATTATTATTTTTAGTACAATTAAAATTATTAATATTACAAATAGTATTATTTGTGTTATGAATATTATTATTTTTATTATAATTAAAAGTATTAATATAGAAAATATTATTGTTTGTGTTATAAATATTCTTGGGTTTCTTAATATAGTTATTTGTGTTATAAATATTTTTATTTTTCTTATAATTCAAAGTATTCATATCAAACATATTATTATTTGTGTTAAAATATTATTATTTTTATTATAATTCTAATTATTCATCTCAAAAATAGTATTATTTGTGTTAGCAATATTCTTGAGTTTCTAAATATAATTATTTGTGTTATAAATATTATAATTTTTATTATAATTCAAAGTATTAATAGAAAAAATATTATTATTTGTGTTATAAATAATATTATTTTAATTATAATTCTATTGGGTCCTGTGTCAAGACCCAAGAGCATTGGGTCCGACAGCAGGACCCAAGAGCATTGGGTCCGACAGGCTGGAGGAACGCCCCTGGGGCCGCGGACACCTGACGCTTGGTTGTCAGGTCTAGGCGTGGGGCTGGCCACGCCCGCCTGGCCGTACCCCAGACTACAGCCACCTGGCGCTTGGTTTGCCCAGCCTTGGGCCTAGGGAGACCCGAGCACCTGGCTGCAACCCTAGGGCGAGCAGGTGTGCAGACTCGTGCAGCTGGATCGGTAGACTCTGCAGAGAAGAAAAATAAAAAAATATATATAATAACAATTATTATTATTATTATTATTATTATTATTATTATTTGTCTTATAAATATTATTTTTTTATTATAAGTAAAAATATTATAATTATAAATATTATTATTAGTATTATAAATATTATTTTTTTAGAATTAAAAGTATTAATATTACAAATAGTATTATTTGTGTTATAAATATTATTATTCTTAGTACAATTAAAATTATTAATATTAAAAATAGTATTATTTGTGTTATGAATATTATTATTTTTATTATAATTCAAAGTATTAATATAGAAAATATTATTATTTGTGTTAATTTGTGTTATAAATATTTTTATTTTTCTTATAATTCATAATATTCATATAAAAAATATTATTATTTTTATTATAATTCTAAGTATTAATATAAAAAAATTATTATTTGTGTTATAAATGTTCTTGGAATTCTTAACATAATTATTTGTGTTATAAATATTATTATTTTATTATAATTCAAAGTATTAATAGAAAAAATATTATTATTTGTGGTATAAATATTATTATTTTAATTATAGTTCTCTTAGGTCCTGCGTCAGGATCCATTTCGCTTGGGTTCAGCATGTGATATCTCACATCGGAAGTGAGCGTCCAGAGCCAAGGCTTTATGAGTAGGGATGGTCGCTGACCTATTATACATGTTTTGGGGTGTTTGGCTTAGAAGATGGCTCGCGTCATTAGGAACAAAACCGTGAGGGCGGTAAGGCCCAAAGCGGACAATATACGGCAAGTTGAGTTGGGCTATTACATTTGGTATCAGAGTCGAGAACGGCTCGTCTTAATGTGGGGGGATTGTGATATCCTGTAAACCCCGGAAAAATAAAAATAAAAATAAATAAAGGTTGCTTATATTGAAAACTAACTACATGAGAAATTAAAGTGAAGAAATTCATGCGTATGGTTAACTAAAAGACAGAAATTCAGAAATTTAAAGGAAATGAGGCCTAAATGCAAATAAGAGAAAATATAGAGTATAAATACTTTCTCCTCACCAAAAATCTGCAGGAACCAGAATGAGAGAAAATAGGGATTTTATACCCATTCTTGCAAAATCGAGAGAGAAACACTATAATTTCAAGAACCCATCCAAGATTAAGGGTTTATAGATGGGATAAACATTTCTGAGCAAGGGATTAACAAGAAATTGAACAAGAAGAAAAGAAAGGAGGGAGTTGAAAATCTTTAACAGGTTGAAGATCAAAATCTTAATTCGTGCCGGGTAAGGTGTTCTAAACATGATCTTAAAAATTCATTTTAAATTCGATAATGAATTGATGCCTTTATATTGAATTATAGATTAGGGTTCTTAGACATGAATTGAGGAAAAAGTACTTATTGTTAAAATTAAGTTAATTCATGTGTGGTATGTCGTTTATAAAAGTATTATGTGAAGGGAAGGGGGTGACGAATCTGGACAGACTTGTCTCCTGACTCTCGATGAGATTTCGGGTAGGAGGATGAGGGAATTAGGGTCAGGTTCCTTCATAGAAATTGTAGAACATGCCAACTGAGATTGAGTCGTGACTGATTCTGTAGGGCAGTAGGACTGATTAGTTGATGAGCCATTTTGACCATCTTGGAGGCAAAACTAGGTTCTCCTTCCTTTAGAGAACTTGTAGCCTCGTGTATTAACTTTCCAATGAGATCAATCTCATTTAAAATGGAGTTCTAGAACTCTAGATATAGTTAACAATATGATGAGTGTTCAGATAGTAACAGTTCAATGTCTAGACAACAACGGTTGGACAGTGACAGTTGGACAGTAACAGTAGACTTTTATGTGAATATTATATGTAAAAATATAAAAGAATTGAGTCATACGAACACTTGCACATTGAGATACTAACTTTGAAAATATACATGATATATGTATGTTTGTTATTATGAGGAAATGAACATGCATAGAAAGTAACATATGAGTAATGAATGAATATGGATTCTCTATAATATCGGCTTGAAGGAACAATAACCAAAAACTTCCTTGTGATTCAAGAAGAGCAACCAGAATTAGATCTTCTATTAGGGGAGGTCACAAGACAGGCGGAGCAAGTGCGTGATTTCCCCTCATTTTTGCACTTATACATTTAAAATTCTTCTGGTGAATGCAATTACAATAAATATCATGTTTAATGTAAATAAAGTATAGCGTATCTACAAGATTAGTTTCGGCTAATGGCATCCGTGAAAAGATTGCCGAGAGATGAATTACAAGATTAGCTTCGACTAATGGCATCCATGATAGGAATGCCGAGAAACGAATTACAAGATTAGCTTCGGCTAATGGTATCCGTGATAGGAATGTCGGGAAATCGATTACAAGATTTGCTTCGACTAATGTCATCTGTGATAGGATTGCCGAGAAATGGATCACAAGATTAGACTTTGCAAGGTCACCTGGTTCATGCAAGTAAATAAGAGTATTCAAATTAAGAATATACAAATGAGTGTTAATTGGGTTTAAAAGATTTACAAGCAAAATATAAGTTGTTTGTTATAATTCTTATAGATCCTATAGAAAATTAATACTTCTTCCATATACATTACATGAGCATATGTATATTTCTTTTATCAATATAATGGTATGTTTATTTATGTAACAGGTCCATCAAATATCTAGGGAGATCATTAGTTTATGACTCTACTTTGTCAAGCTTATGTAAATATTTAACTTAAACAAAAGGGAATTAACGCGTTTATGTAGTATGCTTTTGTCTTTTGTGTAAACTTTGATGTATTTATAAAAGTTCAGCTTAGCATATAGTACTTTAGTTATCTTGTAATTAACCATTTTGAAATGTTTAAGAACACTTATTATGTTGTAATGCTTTTTTGCATGTTAGTATTTCCTTTTCTTTTAAATTTTATGATATGATATGTGGGCTATGTTCATATTGAACTTACTTGTAGGATATATATATATATATATATATATATATATATATATATATATATATATATATATATATATTGTGTGGATTGTATGAGGTGTTGAATTATAATGATTGATATAAGGTCTGGAATTATAGAACCTTGTGATGACGGGTTGATTGAGTAAATTGATAATAGTCAATAACTTGGGATGTCCTAAATACAAATGAAACTTTGCTGAATTTTTTGTAGATTTTTTTAAAAAAATTACCCTCAAATTAAGAGAATATGTTGGGATCTTTTAACATTGATCAAGTCGTACAGTCGAGCTGTTACATATTCCACATCGGAAGCGAGCATCCAGAGCTAGAGCTTTATGAGTAGTGCTGGTCACTGACCTGTTGTACGCGTTTTGGGGCGTTAGGCTCAGAAGTGGGCTCACGTCACCAGGAACAAAAACGTGAGGATGGTAAGGTCCAAAGTGGACAATATACAGCAAGTTGGGTCGGGCTATTATACTGCATTACGACCTAAGTCTCTTGGGTCATGGGTCAGGATCCAATTGGCTTGGGTCTTATATCAAGACCCAATACTCTTGGGTCATGAGTTGTGTTATAATATTATTAGTTTTCTTATAATTTAAAGTATTCATATCAAAGATATTATTATTTGTGTTATAAATATTATTATTTTTATTATAATTCAAAGTATTAATATAGAAAATATTATAATTTGTGTTATAAATATTCTTGGGTTTCTTAATATAATTATTTATGTTATAAATATTATTATTTTTCTTATAATTCCAAGTATTCATATCAAAGATATTATTGTTTGTGTTATAAATATTATTATTTTTATTATAATTCAAAGTATTAATATAGAAAATATTATAATTTGTGTTATAAATATTCTTGGGTTTCTTAATATAATTATTTATGTTATAAATATTATTATTTTTCTTATAATTCCAAGTATTCATATCAAAGATATTATTGTTTGTGTTATAATATTATTATTTTTATTTTAATTCTAAGTATTAATATAAAAATATTATAATTTGTGTTATAATATTCTTGACTTTCTTAATATAATTATTTGTGTTATAAATATTATTTTTTTTCTTATAATTCAATGTATTCATATCAAACATATTATTATTTGTGTTATCAATATTGTTATTTTTCTTATAATTAAAAGTATTAATATTGAAAATATTATTATTTATGTTATAAATATTCTTGGGTTTCTTAATATAGTTATTTGTGTTATAAATATTTTTATTTTATTTATAGTTCAAAGTATTCATATCAATAATATTATTATTTATGTTAAAATATTATTATTTTTATTATAATTCTAAGTATTAATATAAAACATATTATTATTTGTCCTATAAATATTCTTGGAATTCTTAATAATTATTTGTGTTATAAATATTTTTATTTTTCGTATAATTCAAAGTATTCATATCAAAGATAAGTTAAAATATATTAATATGACTTTTTTTATATTATACAAAAGTTGCGTGTTGATAATTTTTTTTTCATTTCAGGTTGTGTTGAATTTTCTTATTAAAGAATGTTTGGTTTTGCATTTAAAAAAAGTTTTGAAAAAAAATTAAATTTATTTATTGTTTTCTTTACTTCAAATTAATATTTTTAATGTTTTTGTATTTTTTAATGTTTTTTAAATATATTAAAATTGGGTCTGGCTGAGTAGCCTCTTCCAAGAAAATATATTAAGTTGGGTCTTGCCCACGAAGGATCCAAAATAGCTTTGGATCCAACTGCCGTTGGACCTATCAGTGTTGGGTCCTGCCCCATTAGGACCCACCTGACCCAACTTTATTCGTCTTGCGTTAGGACCCAATCTCTTGTGCCCTACGTCAAGATCCAGTTGCCTTGGGTTGTGTCATGACCCACAACATTTGGGTCTGGTGTTAGGACCCAAGGCTAATGGGTCCTGCGTCAGGACCCACTTTTCTTGGGCTGTGTCGGGACCCAAAGCACTTGAGTCCGATGTCAGAACCCAGGTTCTTGGATCTTAGGTTTCTAAATATAATTATTTTCATTGTAATTAAAAGTATCAATATAAATATTATTTTTCTTTTTATAAATATTATTTTTTATTATAATTAAAAGTATTAATATTAAAAATAGTATTATTTGTGTTATAAATATAATTATTTTTTAATAATTAATATTTTAATAAAATAATTAATAAATTTTAAAAACAATTATTATCAATATTGAAAAACAATTGAAGTGTAAAATTAATAATAATAATAGTGATAATAATAATAATAATAATAATTGTTATTATTATTAACATCATTATCATCATTATCATTATCATTAATAAATTTTAAGAAACTAATATTATTACTGAAAAAACCATAATTTTCTTTGAAATATTAAAAAAATAAAAAATTTAATAGATAAGTGAAATATTATTATTAATATTATAAATATTATTGTTAAATTTGATATTTCAACCAGACTTAATACTTTTGAACCTCACATTATAGCTAGACTGAATATTTTTGCGATACTTTTGTATCTTATATTTTTATGATATTTAAAAAATAAACCCGCAGCATTATCCGGGATACCAAACTAGTATTTCGTAATTGGTTTTTACTTGGAGCTTCACCGCCCATATTCTATAATGAGAATATATCCGAAGTCATCTTTACGCTTCTGCCCTCGACTTGTAGCATATTCTATATTTAATGCCCTCTCCAGTTTCAAAAAATGCAGAATAGAAACCGCTCCTCCTGAGCCATGGTGGTGCTTCCTTATACTGTTGCTTTCCTACTCCTTTCGTTCTTACAGACTGTAAAAATCGCAAGTAAGTTCGCGTCTACTTCTAAAGAATTTACCTTAACTGAGCTGTCTTCATTTCAGTCTATGAAAACAAAAAATATGTTGGTGTTCTGTTTTGTCGTTTAAAAATTGATGTTTGATCATCTGCTTTAAATTTTGCGGCTTTTTGTGCAGACTCGCAATCATTCCTCGGTATAAACTATGGCCAAGTTGCGGACAACCTTCCACCACCATCATCCAATGCAAAAATTCTTCAATCCACTTCAATCCAAAAGGTCCGATTATTTGGATCGGACCCCGCCATAATCAAAGCCCTAGCCAACACCGGAATTGGAATTGTTATCGGCACTGCAAATGGTGACATTCCAGGACTCGCCTCTGATCCCGATTTTGCCAAGAGCTGGATCAACACAAACGTGCTTCCCTTCTATCCAGCTAGCAATATCATCCTCATCACTGTTGGCAACGGGGTCATGACTTCCAATGACCAGAATCTCATGAACAAGCTCTTACCAGCAATGCAAAATGTACAGAATGCTCTGAATGATGCATCGCTCGGGGGTAAAATTAAGGTCTCCACAGTTCATTCGATGGGAGTGCTTAAGCAGTCTGAGCCACCTTCCAGCCGAATGCAGGACGAATGGATGGAAACACTAAGATCAAGTACATGAACATGTTCGATGCTCAGGTGAGAGTAAATCAAATTGCAAGTGTGAAAATTCTGTATCAATAGATGATCTAATAAAAATGCTACTGACAAGTGGTTTAATCAATTGCAGGTGGATGCAGTTTATTCTGCACTGAATTCTACGGGATTTAAGAATGTTGAGATTGTGGTGGCTGAGACTGGATGGCCATTTAAAGGAGATGACAACGATGTAGGGCCAAGCATTGAGAATGCCAAGGCTTACAATGGCAATTTGATCGCACACCTTCGATCGATGGTGGGCACTCCACTCATGCCAGGAAAATCAGTGGATACATACCTCTTTGCTCTTTATGACGAAGACTTGAAACCTGGACCTGGTTCTGAGCTATCATTTGGACTTTTCAAGACTGATCTCACCATGGTTTATGATTTTGGACTCCCTACAAGTAGCCAGGTAAGAACAAAATCGATGTCTCTATTATCTTTATTAGTAATGATAAAAAAAAATGTAGAAAGAAATATTCAATTTTTTAATATACATCATTATCAATAATATTTGAAATATATACAATCATCATTTTTAGACAAACTAATTCAAAATATTCTTGCAAATTACACCTTCAAAAACCCATTTAATTTATTACAACAGATACAGTCACAGCAGCAGCATCACAAGTAGCCACCACAAGTAATAACTTGTGCTCGTGCTCGTGCAATTGCACAAACACCATCAGCATTAGTAGCAACAGCAAAACAAAATATTTAGTTAGGATTTTTAATTTAGATTTGTTGTATAGGTTTATGAGACTTTTTTTTATTTACCTTTTTTTTAATGACTTGCAAACTTAGAGTTAGAAGTTGTAAAGAGACGATGAAGATAGGTTAGGGTTTTTCTCTTTTTGTTTTATATGTTTCTTTATTGATTTTATTTTTTAAGAGTAAATGAAAAAAATAATTAGAAAATTAGTTCATGGGATATTTGCTAATTGAATATTATTATTAATATTAAAAAAAACAATTTAGCCAAAGAAAAAAGAAGGGAAAAGTTAAGTTTATGGTGCGCTCAGTTCCCAATCCAATAGAACGACGAAAGGTGTTGTTGTATTCGGCAATGTGACTTCTTTATATATATATATATATATATATAACATGGGTGTTCGGACTAGTTTGTATTCACCTCGACTAATCCCACGGATCCTGAAGTTAACGACTATATAAACCTTCAGTGGTCATTATATTAGCAACCATAAGGCTCGAACCTGAAATTACAGGGAGAGCAAATCTCGTAGTCTCAAGTTCTTACCACTGGACCACCTATTAGATGGTTACTTCTTTATATATTTTATATATGGACGAACCGACTCATTTGGTAGAAATTTGATCCTTTTGAGTATCAGAAATCCCAATTTTGATAGTTTCGTTGGTTGACTTGTGAATATTTTTGCATGATGATATAAAATATATATAGCCATAAAACACTCATGTCTTCATTAACAAAAGGAAATCCTTCACCAAACCCAAAACTTTTACTGCTTATAGTCCGCAATCTGTTGGCTAAATTTAAACACCAAGAAACAGAAACATTTATGAAAAAAACATTACAAATCACGGGAAGCTCAAACACCAGTAGATCCAAACCCTTCAACATCTCTCTGTTATGAGCAGCCACGTGACAAGTTTTTCAAAAGCAAGTGTATCAGAGACGTGGCTGGAAAGTAGGAGCTTGAAGACGGAACTTGGCCAGTAATGCATTATGTTCTAGCTTGCAGGGTTTATACAGAGACGTGGCTGGAAAGTTGGAGCTTGAAAAGGGAAGTTGGCCAGTAATGCGCTACTTTATACTTGTAGACTTTATGTAGACTTCATTTCAATTTCAATTTATATTTCCTATTTTATGATTGTTAGTTTATATAGTGCCGTAGCGGCACCTACTTTGTAGGAGTTGGTTATTGAACAATCTCTTTATATTGTAAGTTGGTTATGGTGTTCGAAAGATTTCAAAATTTTACTTGCATTGAGATCGTTGGGTTCTCTCTTAAACGAGCTCTTCCCATATTTTCAAAATAAGTCATAAGGTAAGAAAGTCTGGCAAACTTCATTCTTTACAAGTGAATTTTACAGTCAATCGCTTATAACTCGATCATAGTTTCAGGACCATAACAAATCGGTTCAGAGTAGGAAGTTGTGGGCGATTCCTAAACAACCTACAGGCACAATTTGAGATCTTCATGAAGATGTATCAGGAGAATCGACAACAAGATAAAACCAAGAGGGAGCATCTTTATGCTCGAATTGAAGAACTTTCTTGTGACTTGGCTGCATTAGAGGTTCAACAAGGAGTTGACGGAAGTGTGAACAGGGGACTAGGAGGAAATCATCAAATGATAAACCGTTTGGAAGGACGTATGCAAACACCTAGATACAGCTGGCTAGAATTTCCATTTTATGACGAAAAAATCACCCTTTTGCCTGGCTTAGCTGTTGTGATCATTTCTTCCGCCACCAACACATTCCAGAGGAAGAAAAGGTAGAAATTGCCTCTTACCACTTAGATGAGGATGCACAAGTATGGTTCCTCAAACTGGCTAGAGTTCACCTGGAATTTCTTGGGAAGACTTTAAAAGACAGTGTCACCTTCGTTTTGGTCCATCAATTCATGGCAACAATTTGAGAGAACTTTCCAAACTTCAACAAGGAGGTACGAGAGAGGAGTACCAATGAAGGTTTGAACAATTAGCAGCCCGAGCAGGTCCTCTCACTACAGAACATGAAGTGGAGATTTTTATAAGTGGGTTATAGGAAAACATTGCAATTGAAGTAGAATTACACCAGCCCAGAGATTTAATTATTGCCATGAGCCTATCATGTTTATATGAGATAGTTTCTTCTTATAAACCATCACCAAATACATCAACAAGCTCTCCCAACCAAAAAATATTCAAAAGGCTTAGTCGCACCGAGATGGACGAATGACGAGCCGAAGGTTTATGCTTCAATTGTGATGAGATTTACAACCGGGGACACCAATGTAAATGTTTGTTCTGACTAGATGGTGTGGATGAATCAGTGCAGGGAGATCAATTTGAAGCATAAATTGAACCAGAAATCTCATTATATGCTATCACGGGAGAGAATTCAGGAGGCCGAACAACGAGAATTCAAGGCATAATTGGGGAACACAGCTTAATGATTCTAATTGACTGGGGTAGCACTCATAGCTTTCTAAATTCCAGATATGTGATGAAATTGGGACTTACTTGTGAACGGACAGAGAGGTTGCAGGTTTTGGTTGCAAACGACAACAAAATTAAAAGTCCAGGTCAGAGTCGGGATGTTCCTATTGCGATGGGTAATCAATTAATTCTTACTGATTTCTACATTTTAACTTTAAATGGAGTTGATGTCGTATTGGGAGTCAAATGGCTTCAAATGCTAAGTCCCATCCTATGTGATTTAAAAGAAAAAACTATGATATTTAAACAGAATGGAAGAGTTATGGAATTGCATGGAATTGAGAGCTCACATTCCACTCCAATTGCACAACTTCAAACCACAAATGTAGAGTCACAATCTGATATGGAGCTCAACAGACTCCTAGCAGAATTTGATTCTGTATTTCAAGAACCGCAGGGTCTTCCTCTAGTCAGATTTCATGACCATCGCATTCCTTTGGAGCCAGGAACGCATCCCGTAGTGGTGCGACCGTACCGCTATCCCCATGCTTAGAAAGACGAAATTGAAAGGCAATGCAGAGATATGTTGGAGTGTGGCATCATCAGACCTAGTCAATCTTCTTATTCATCGCCAGTCCTCCTCGTCATTAAAGCAGATAACACATGGTGGTTTTGTGTGGATTACATAGCACTGAATTCAAAGACCATCAAGGACAAATTTCCTATACAAGTGATTGATAAACTTTTGAAGAAATTGCATGGCGCAAAATATTTCACAAAGCTTGCGTGTACCATCAAATCAGAATGTAACAGACATGGAGAAGACAACGTTCCGCACCCACCACAGCCACTTCGAGTTCTTGGTTATGCTTTTCAGCCTCACCAACGCACCTAACACTTTCCAAGCTTTGATGAATGAGATATTTCAGCCATACTTACAGAAATTCATTCTTGTTTTTTTTAATGATATTCTTGTCTACAGTCACTCTTGGGTAGGTCATCTAACACATTTACGGTTTGTATTTGATCTCCTTACTACTCATCAATTATTTCTTAAGAAATCTAAGTGCTTCATTGCTCAACATCAAGTCTCCTACCTCAGCCATATCATATCAGGAGAAGGGGTTGCAGTAGACAACAACAAAATGGCAGACATGATTGATTAGCCAAAACCAAGCACTGTGAAAGGCTTATGCGGTTTCTTATGACTTACTAGCTATTACAAGAAGTTTGTCCAGAATTATGGTACAATTGCATCTCCTCTTACAGCTATGGTACGCAAGGATTCTTTCAAATGGACAGATGAGGCAGCTTAAGCTTTTGAGCACTTAAAAACTACTATGACCAGCACCCCTGTTTTGGCACTACTCGACTTCACTAAACTGTTTATTTTGGAATACGATGCTTCGAGTACGGGAATGGGAGCAGCGTTACAAAAAGAAGGTTAGCCAATTGCCTATTTCAGCAGACCTCTTACATTCCGTTACAAGAGTCTTCCAGCTTATGAAAAGGAGCTCATTGGCTTAGCCAAAGTAGTCAGACATTGGTGAGCATATTTATGGGGACGCCTCTTCCTCATTCGGACAGATCATTACAGCCTCAAGTTTTTGTTAGAAAAACGTATCATCACTTTGCCTCAACAACATTGGCTAAGTAAACTCATGGGTTTTGATTTTGCAGTTGCATATCGCCCGGGAAAAAAAATAAAGAGGCAGATGCTTGGAGGATCAACCCAGCCTTGCGTCCCTCTTCATACCCCACTTGCCTCTTTTTGATTCCATTCACACTGAGATTCAAAATTCAGACCAATTGCAATTGTTGAAGGAAAATATACAGCACAGTGAAGCTATTGGACCCTGGAAGTATAAAGACGGCTTGCTTTTCTTTAAACAACGAGTTTATTTGCTACACAATTCCCCTCTTGTTCCATCCATAATCTCGACTGTTCATAATAGTAACCATGAGGGCTATCATAAAACACGTCATCGCATAGCTCAAGACTTTTATTGGCAAGGAATGAAAACTTTTATCCAAGCTTTTACGCGACAATTTACATCCAGCAGGTCTTCTTCAACCTTTGCCAATTCCACTTCAGACCTGGTCGAATATCTCTATGGATTTCATTGAATGACTGCCTACCTCCCAAGGAAAGTCTGTTTTGCTGGTTATGGTAGACCATTTTTCGATGCATGCACATCTCCTTCCTATTGCTCATCCATATACTGTTGTAAGTGTAGCCCGCTTATTCTTTGATAATATTTTCAAACTTCATGGCTTGCCTGAAACCATTGAGTGATCCTGATGTAACGTTCACAAGTTTTTTTTGGACTAAATTGTTTCGGTTGAGTGGCACTAAATTGGCTTTCAGTTCTGCTTATAATCCACTATGTGATATATAAACAGAGGTTGTCAATCGCACTATCGAAATGTATTTGCGTTGCTTTACAAGTGACCGTCCTCACCGCTGGTTTCAATGGTTACCTTGGGTGGAGTATTGTTACAACACAAGCTACCACTCCTCTCTTAAAGCTACTCCTCCTCTCTTAAAGCTACTCATTCAAAGTGGTGTATGGCCGCTCTCCTCCCACTATGTTGTTTTATTGTCATGGATTAGCTAAACTTGAAGTTGCGGATCAGGAATTAAAATCCAGGGAATTGGTGCTTCAAGACCTTCGAAACCGATTGCTTCAGGCTTAAAATTCCATGAAGGCCAGGTATGATGCTAAACATCGTCCTGTTCAATATAAACTGTTCAATATGAACTGGGTGATCGGGTTCTCCTCAAACTTCAGCCTCACCGCCAACTTAGCCTCTCTTCAAAATGGTGCACTAAACTTTCACCCCGTTACTATGGTCCTTTTTCCTATTTTAGCCGAAGTGGGTTTTATGGCTTAATAATTAGACCTTCCCTCCTCCTCTAAACTACACCCTGTTTTTCATGTTTCCTGCCTTAAACCTTTCCATGGAACTACAGTTCCAATTGAACCCTCTTTGCCTATTCTGACACAAGGAGAAATTCAACCTCTTCCTAAAGTTATTCTTGATTCCCGATCAGTTAACAATCAGCACCGGGTTTTAGTTCATTGGGACGGGTTGTCCCTTGCGGAATCCTCTTGGAAGGATGTTGACACTCTTCGCAATCGCTTCCCTTCTTTTGCACTTGAGGAAAAGTGCCGTACAAATGGGGACAACGATGTTATCAGCGACCACATGGATAATCTGTTTATATTGAAAGGTGGAATGTTGGTTATAGTAAGTGAAAATTTTCAAACTCTTACTTGCATTGAGATCGTTGGGTGCTGGACATAGTAGTTCTTAAGTGCTCAAAAGCTTGAGCTACCTCATCTGTCCATTTGAAAGAACCATGCGTAACATAGTTGTAAGAGACGATGAAGATGGGTTAATGTTTTTCTCTTTATTTTATAAGTTTTTTTGTCGATTTTATTGTTTAGGCGTAAATTGAAAAAAATAATTGGAAAATTAGGGGATATTTGCTGGTTGAGTATTATTATTAATTTTTTTTTAAAAAAATTTAGCTGAAGAGAAAAGAAAGGAAAGGTTAAGTTTATGAACTAGCTACATTTACACTTTTACATGGTGCGCTCAATTCCCAATCTAAGGTAATGCTGAATTCGGCATCGTGACTTCTTTATATATTTTATATCTAGAACAACGTCTCATTTGACAGAGATTTGATCCTTTATGAGTATCAGAAATCCCAATTTTGGTAGATTTCGTTGGTGGAATTGTGAATATTTTTACATGATGCTTCTTTTATAGTTCCTATCCATGCAAAGAGCAATAAAATATATATAGCCTTGTTGCAGGTGGTTAACAAAAAAAAAAAAAGGGAATGAATAATATTCTTGCTAGTACTGATTAACTGCCTTAGTTCATTCCAAATCTACGCCATGCCAGTTTTCGACAACCTGGAATTCAGGTACACTTGCATGAAGAACAAGCGATGCTCGTGGTGGGTTCGCACCGGGTTTCGGCTTTTTTTCGGAGGATTGGCCTTCTTTATAGCTGTGGCTTTTCCATTTTTACCTAGCCTGGCTGCTTTAATCAGAGGAATCGCGTTACCCCTTACACTGGCTTATCCATGTTTCATGTGGATTTCGATCAAGAAACCCCATCAAAAGGGCCATGGTGTCATGTGGTGTCTTAATCTAGGACTTGGATGCTTAGGCATGGTTCTGAGTGTTCTATTGGTCGTTGCAGCAGTTTGGAATTTGGCTACCAAAGGCCTACATGCCAACTTCTTCCACCCCGAATGATAGTTGATCATGAGTGTAGGAAAAGTGCTAAAAATTTTTGTAAATGTTAATTCACGTAATATAATTCCAAATTATGTATAAAATTTCAAGTTTGAATTCTCTAATTATAAAATCTTATATCAACAACCTTCTCTAGTTTGAAGATGGTTTCACTTGCCAATCTCTCATTTGATAATTTTCATTATCCTCGTGTCAACTTTGTTAATCAATTCGTTTCTTATTTAAAAAATATTCTTGCTGGCTTCATTGACCTTGTTCTACAGATCTTTGGGTTCTGATTCCTTGTTCCCTGATCTAATGGGTCGTGGATCAGAGTATTTCTTATGGGTATATCTTCGGTTTCCTTACATTTACTAGTTATTAAACTCAATCATGACGACTTGACTGGTAACCCATAACCTTGTCTTTTGCTAGGTTGACTTGTTAACAAACGAAATCCTTCACCAAACCCAAAACTTTTACTGTTTAGTCCATCATCTGTTAGCTAAATTTAAACACCAAGAAACAGAAAAATTAAAAAAAAAAAAACATTATAAATCACAGGAAGCTCAAACACCAGTAAATCCAAACCCTCCAACACCTCTCACAGGTGCATCAAAATCCTCGAATTCCATGACATCAGGAGTTACAATTTTTTCAAGAATCAACTGCGCAATTCTATCGCCAACCTTTACCTCAAAATCAATATTAGAGTGATAACCCCAACAGGGCCTCTTTAATTAGCATCTATGACACCAGCACCAACATCAATCGAATGCTTCCATGCCAATCCCGATCTGGGTGCTAGAACAACAAAACTCAGTTTTAGAAACAAAACCAAAACCATCTGTGAACATAAATTAAAAGGCACGACGTGAGATTTACCAATACAAGCATAAGTTCCCTAGTTATAGCAATGCTCAAATCTGTAGCTATGAGAGTTTTAATATTAAAAATATTTTTATTTTGGTTTGTAAATATTTTTATTTTTATGATGATTAATATTAAAAATATTTTTATGATGATTAATATTAAAAATATTATTATTTGTATTACAAATATATTTGTTTTTATTATAATTAATATTATTAATATCATAATTAAGAAATTTTGAAAATATATCATTCATTTTGAAAAACAATCATAAATTTGATTTAAAGGATAAAATTATTATTATTATTATTATTATTATTATTATTATTATTAAATTAATAAATTTGGAGAAAAATATTATTATTATCGAAGAAAAAAATGAGTTTTATTTGAAGGTATAAAAACTATAGAAATTTAGGTCATACAAGTTTAATATTATTATTAACTTGTGTCTAGAAAAGCATGTCAGACCTAAGTTACTTGGGAGTAGCAGGGGGCAGACCGAAATCCCCTGGGTCTTACAACCCTTCCTGACCCAAAACAATTGGGTCAAGAGTCAAACCCTAGGTTAATGGGTCCACGTCAGGACCCAACACTCTTAGGTCTTGCGTCTTCACTCAACTCTAATGGGTTCGGAATGCAGTCAGACTCAAGGCTTTTGGATCCGTCATTTAAGAGAAATCCAAAGCTCTTGGGCCTAGTGTTGCAGCCAGACCCACTTAAACTTAAGTAAGTTTATTGTTATTATTAATATTAAAAATATTATTATTTTTATTATAATTAATATTGCTAATATTGCTAGATCCAAGGCTTTTGGGTTTCTAATTTAAGAGGGACCAAAGCTCTTGAGCCTGGTGTTAGAGTCAGACTCACTTAAACTTAGATAAATTTACTGTAATTATTAATATAAAAAACATTTTTAATTTTAATGTTGTCAATATTATTATTTGTATTATAATTTAAAAATATTACTATTTGTGTTATAAATTTTCTTGTTTTTATTATAATTAATATCATAAATAAGAAATTTTAAAAATATATCATTAATCTTGAAAAACAAACATAGATTTGATTTGAAGGGTAAAATTACTACTACTA
>Ga0325414_1003403_pt1 | contig 16497 bp, 12 predicted proteins | sample PopdelMetagenome_8_FD_206183 | JGI IMG/M metagenome (GOLD analysis project Ga0325414, IMG submission 206183) | Populus deltoides microbial communities from Bellville, Georgia, United States - Leaf-PdKOR-R3 | ecosystem: Host-associated > Plants > Phyllosphere > Phylloplane/Leaf | place: USA...
AAATTTAATAACAATATTAAAGAATTCTTTATGATTTTAATATTTTTATTATACTTAAAAAAAATCCGACATAAACATAACAGGTGAGTGTAAACTAGTACTTGACAATGCTAACAAGTGGTCTAGAAACTTAACTTCTCTATTTATTCTAAAAATGTGTGTGTTAGGGAAATAATTAAAAATCATCCAAGGTGGTCCATCTAATGATAATTCGGATGCCTGCATAAACTCCTGATTAGTTTATTATATTGAAAAGATGCGAGGATAATGCAAACAATGTATATAATAATTTACTAAAAAATAAAGGCATAGATCTCAACCATCCTTGATTGATTTCTCAAAAAGAGGGCATGCGACCAAAAAGTTGGGTAGGGCTTCTAAGAAATGGGACACCAGCTAGAACTTAGAAAAAAAAAAAAAAGGATGGTGATGCACAACATCCCCAACCACATATTCTATATTTTCTCCAAGTGGTAGTAGTTAGTGGATTAATACAAGAAGAATCTGCCTAGTTTTGGACTTTGTGATGCAATGGTAAAAAACCTACATGGTACCTTATAATTGAATCCAAATCTTAGACATCCATGCATGTCGGGTATATTTCATGTCATTGAGCTGGCTTAGCGTGACCACACTTACGAACTTGTAAACCCAGCCTCAGTTTTCCTTTTCCTTTTCTTTTTACGGTTCCATGTCTGTGATTGACAGCAATCTAATGCCAGCCTCACCAATAGGCCAAGACATTTTAGTTTTTGAACCTCGCTTGCTCCAGAAGAACAACAAGATGTTGATCATGATTTGAGATGACGCGATCTGGGCCTATGTCGCTTGCCATCATCATCAGCGACAGTGCAAAGTTTTCTAGGTTGTTGGGCTACAAATTGGGTCCATGTCTGCCTTCAATCAATTTACTCTTCATTGGAATTGTCATGTCTGAGTTACTCTCGGGAGAAAAAGATTAGCCCAAGTTTATGGTGCTGTCAAATCATAATTTTTTATTTGGCCCACAATATTCTGTCTGTCTGTCTGTCAAAGACCTGATCCAAAAGGCTTATTGTCATGAATCTTAATGGACTGAGGTAGGCATGCAAAACATGCGAAGAAATAATCACACAAGAGGATAAGATTGATGGGTTTTGGTCGAGTTCTGCTGGCATTTTTTCCCCAGTCCATAAAATATCGATGTCACTATTGACAATAGAAACTAGTGATCTAATTATAAGTTGCGGTAGCATTTTTTACTGTGCGTTTGAGAGCGTGATTCCATGTGGTTCAAGCTGTGTTTTATTCTATCAATAGTTTTAAGAATATATGTTTACATCATAGTTTTATATAATTTGTAGTTTGATTTTTTAACTTGCATTTGTATTTTCAGATTATAACCACAAAAATTACAACAATGCAAAAATACATATTTTTTTGTCTGTGATGATAATGCTTTGTTGCCAACTGCATGCATGAAATTCCTCTGGTTTGGCCACGTTGGGATCCCCACCAGTCAGTAAATCACTACATGCCAAAGCAGAGCATTTTGAGGCTCAAATTGTTGAATGGAATAAAGACCTCCTTCTTGCCTAGATCACACGAGGGAAACAAAAATTAGGCTCCGAGCCTTCTTGAATGATAAAGGGAGAGGACAATATAAAAATAATGCAAGCATTTTTTTTGACTCATTTAAGTACCAAACTCATGTGCTTTAGGTAGACATTAGCTGCGGTGTAAAAAAAAAAACATTAAGAAAATTTATTTAGGAAGTAGATAACTCTACGATGGTATCAATTTTGAAACTTTTTGACTTGTTTTGCTTAACACAAGTTACAAACCAAATCTTTTAAAAATTATTCCGACATGATCTAATTGACCTATCCAAAACCAACTTTGATGCCCATTAATAATTTTTTTTTTTGTTAAACTAGTTTTTATTTAATTATATAATAAAACAAATAGACTCTCGAAAAATAAAGCACCAACTCAATGTTGGGACATTTATTTGAGACCACAGTAATTGAAATAAGTTATTAAACTCAATTCATAATTTTTTTAATTGAGAAAAAAATTAAAACTAATTAAATATTAAAGAAGGAAACTAATCTTGATAGTAGAAATAAAAGATAGATGTGTATGCAAATATTTTATGCTGATTATCCTTTTTGTCTTAAACTTTTTTATACAACAAATCAAATAATCTCTTAAAAATATCCTATAACTAAAAAAAATAAAAAAATCATTTAGTATTTTAAAAACAAAAGTTAACTCAATAGAAAAAAGAGAGGATAAAAGGTCAAACATTGATAAGGCAGGCCTTTGTCTAGTCTTAATAAAAGCTCAGGCTCAAGCTTTTCTTCTTTTTTTCTTGCCTTAAGAGCAGACACTTATATTTTTTTTTTTAAGTGAGCGAAAGGTCAACTATAGTGGAAAAACAACTATCGCCTATTAGGTTACTGCTTAAAATCTGGCCACTACTATGGTGTTTAAAAAATCAGGAGGATTGTTTTTGGTCTAAGAATCCATTTTCAACATATTTTTACTTAAAAATCCATAAAATCTTTCATGAACCACCTACAAAACATCCCAAAGTCACTAAAAAACAATCAACCGAATCAAAAAAATCTAAACAAAAACCGATCTACTTTTTAGGTATGTTTATAGGAAAAACAACTATCATTGAACTTTCCTCATCAAATGGACTCCGTTAACACAAAATACATTGAGTTTCATTATTAAAAAATAGTCATGCTCAAACTTAGAAACTGAAATAGTAAGAAAATTAAATTTTGGACCAAAGTTAAAATTGCAAGAACCAAAAGGACTACAAAGAAAAAACAAGAAGCAAAGTAGGTTTAGTAAACATAATTTTTTTTAGTGAATTTAAGATTTGTGGGATTTCTCCTTGTTTTACAGCTTGATCCTTGTTTTGGATTTTTTTTTCTTTAACAAATTTTAATAAATTGATCATTAATTTAGACATAAAAGGTTGCAATTGAAAAAAGTGTTTTAGGACAAAAACAATTTGGCTATTATGGATTGTTATAATGTTTTCCCTAAGCTTTTTAGTATATTTTGTAATATACCCCAATGAAGTATAAAGCAAACTTCAATACTTTTTTTTAATATTTTCATAGTTGATTATTGGGTTTTGAAGGTTAAACAAAAAAAGCTTGTTGACAATCCATGAACTTCTACAAAACAAGTCTCATATGTAGTTTAAAAGGCTCTCTAGTGTTTAAGTTAGTAGAAATATAAAAAGAATATTGCTTTAAAAATTATGTATTGTATGTTACAAAGATAGTAAATGAAGATGATAAATGTTGGAGATATGGGAGAGAAAAAATATAATTCTTGATTTACGGTAGCTAGTCAAATTTTGATAATGGTAAGAACTAATTTTTATTAATTATTCAATATTTTAGCTTTCAAAATTCACTATAAAAAGGGAAGTGAAAAGGGAGTTTCTAACTTGAATTTTTTGTATTTTTACATATTCTTCCTCACCTTATATTTTAGTGTTTTCTTCTCATTTTAAGTTTTGGTTTTCCTTCCAATTCTAGAGTTTAGGTTTATCTTATTAAGAGATATTCGAGTTTTTTTTTTGTCCAAATACCTTGTTTAGAATTGCATCTAAACTAAGGTGATGTTGTTAGAATCTTGAGAGAAATATTATAAACATCCTAGTTGGATAAGTGAAGAGTAATAAAACCTTAAAAACAAAAGATTTATCAATGACAATAATAAAAGTTTCATTATGGTTAATCCAAGGATCATAATGAGCCATGTTCAAGAGTTTCAACTCATATTGCATGATATACATGTTTGAGGTATATCTTTAAGTGAGTCATTCTTGTTCTGGAATTATTGAAAAATTGTCATCATATTGGAAAGATTTTAATAATTACCTTAAGTATAAGTGTAAGGAGATGGGAATCGAAGATCTTATTTCAAGGTTGAAGATAGAAGATAACAATAAGTTGTCCAAAAAGAGAGCCAACTCTTTTGGTGCCCTAAAAGCAAATGTTATGGAATAAAGGTAAAGTCCCATAATAAAAATAAAAAGAAAAGGCTTATTATGAAAAGAAAAGGAATTGCCAAGAAATTCAATAGCAAGTGTTTTATCTACAACAAAACTGGACATCCAGCCAAAGATTATAGAAATAAAGGTCATCAAGGAAATCATGAGAAAAGGAATGCTTAAGTCAATGTCACCAAGATTGATCATCTCACTAATAAAGTTTTAGAAATGAACATGTCTTCTATTGTTTCTAAAGTCAACCTTATCAACAATCCTAAGCAGTGATAGGTTGACACTAGTGTTATGAGACATATATTTGCTAAGAAGAGGATGTTTTCAACTTACAAAAAAGTGGATAGAGAAAACCTATACATAGAAAACTCATGAACCTCTAATGTGTTAGATATTGGAAAGGTCATATTAAAGATGACCTTTAAAAAGCTTTTCACTCTTATCAATGTATTGCATGTTATTGACAATAGGAATAACTTAGTGTCTAGCTCATTGTTGAGCAAAACTGGTTTTAAGATGGATTTTAGAGTGATAAATTTATACCTTCTAAGAATGGTATGTTTATAGGAAATGAGTATCTCTGTAATGATCTTTTTAAAATGAATGTAATAATTATTATATCCAATAATAAGAACAATAATAAGATTTCCTCTTTTTCTAACTTGCTTAAGTCTTGTGATGTGTGGCATGACGGGTCAGGTTATGTGGATTATAATTCTATGTAAAAATTAATAAATCATGAATTATTACCAGGTATAATTTTTTTTAAAAAATCATAAGTTTGAAATTTATGTAGAATCAAAATTTATAAAACTTTATTTTCAAACAAATGAAAGAAACAGTGAACCTTTAGACTTAATTCACTCAGATATTGGTAATTTAAAGTTTGTGTAAACTAGAGGTGAAAAAATTATTATATTACTTTTATAGATAATTGCATAAGATATTATTATACTTATTTGATTAGAAGCAAAGATAAAGCTCTTGAAATGCTTAAACATCACAAGAATAAAGTTAAAAATCAACTTAATAAAAATATAAAGGTAATAAAAAGTGATAGAGGTGGAGAATACAAAGTACCAATTGGTGAATCTTGTTTTCAAAATGGTATTATCTATCAAACTATTGATCCTTATTCACCATAATGAAATGACGTTGCGGAATATAAAAACCAAATATTAAGAGAAATGATGAATACTATGTTGATAAGTTCAAGAGCACCTTAGAACTTATAAGGGGAGACAATTTTAACTATTAATTATATACTTAATAAATTACCTCATAAAAAGTTAGAAAAGATACCATATGAATTGTGAAAATATAGAAAACCTTCCTATAAATACCTCAAAGGATAAGGGTGTCTTACAAAGGTATCAATACTTGATCCTAAAAAGGTCAAGATATGATCTAAGACTAGAGATTGTGTATTTATCAAATCTGCATATAATAGTATTCCATATCAATTTCTTATACACATGTTACGTATTGAGAATATTCATCCTAATACTATTATAAAATCAAGAAGTACCATATTATTTGAGGGTGTGTTTCTATGGAAGGAAGTACAAGAAAATCATTTACTTAAGATAAAGATTGAGGCTAGCTCAAGTGATCATCGTGAATTAGAAAATGATGAAATTAAGCTTATAAAAAGTAAAAAGGCAAAAATGACCAAAACATTTGGTCCTGATTTTTTAACATACTTGTTAAAAAATGAACCTTGAACCTACACTACCAGAAATTCAACGAATACCAACAGAATTACTGATGAAATGTTTCTGTCAGTAATTTGCGGTGATATTTACCAATCGATGTAAATCCATCGCTAACACCATCAGTATATACCGACAGAATTATTATGTCGGTATATATTGGCAGAATTACAAACAGAATATAAAGAATTTCAAAAAACAAAGCAGTGCAATGACGTGGAAGTTTTCGTTTATGATTTTACTGACAGAATTATAAAAGAATTCAAACCGGGATCTCTATACAGTGACGTGTCCACTTCACCGGCAGAATTGTCTTTGAAATCACAGATGAAAATATTTAATTGGTGATTCCATCAGTAAACATTAATATATCACTACACACGTTGCCGACCCTCCCTTCCCCTATGCTCATTCTTCTTCCTCATCCCTGCATCTAAACGAACCCCCCCCCAAACTGCAAAAAACCACCCCTCAAAACATCCCTCGCTTCTCAACACAAATCATCCTTCTTTATTTTTTGTAGTCATAACATCCTTGTCCTGATTTATTGTGGATTTTGTCATTTTTTGTAAGTAAATCTATCTTTTCTAATTTTAACATTAAAAAGTCAATTTTATTATTATTGAATGTTTTTTTAGTATATGTATTTTGTTAGGGTATGTATATGTTTTATTGTTTTTTCTCAAACAAACTTGTAATATGAATGTATAATTTTATATTTGTTATGGTTTGTTTTAGATTTTATAAAATTGTATTTATTTATAAATTGTTGAAACTTATGTCGAATTACCGAATTAGATGTGTTGTGATGAATAAATAATAGCTTGTTTAACGGGTCCGTTTTAATTTTATCAATTTTATTGTTGAGTTGTAATTTTTGTAAATTTATATGTATAAATTTGTATGTACATTGATAATTGATAATGAATATTTAAGAGAAGTTTTAAAGTAAGTTGGATAATCTTGAGTTAAACCAATATTTTTGCAAATTTATTTACTTAACGTAATTAATTAATACATGTTGTCATCATTATTTTATAGAGGTTCGATAGAAGTCATGGATGATCGTTCATGGATGTATCAAGATTCACCCCAAGGATTGCAGAAGATGGATTATTGTAATAGGGTTTAGGGTTTTATTAATTTCACAACATCTATTCTGAGAAATTTTAACAGAAGCGGTATTTGGTGTCCATGCAGGAAGTGTAAAAATAAAAAGCTTATGCATCTAGATGTTGTAATGATGCATCTTCTACACAAAAGGTTCATGAAGGATTACTAGTTTTGGTATGCACACGGAGAACTATTTATTCGTAATGAGAGCATGATAGAAAGGATGGTTGGGTCAACTTCTAGTGTTACAACGTGCATGAGGTTGTAAATGACAATAGTAATCCTTACAGGAATATGGTAATGGATGCAATGAGAATGAATCAAGGTAATGTCAGTCAATGTTCAATTGTAGAAGAAGAACCTAATACAGATGCGACCAGGTTTTTTGATCTGTTGAAAGATTATGATGAACTATTATAGGATGTTTACATGAATCATAGTAAATTATTGGTCATTGCATAGGTTTTCACCATCAAGTCGATTATGAGGTGAGTGAGGCCGGTTATGACAGAATTATTGAATGGGAGAGAAGCATTTTACCTGAAGAAAATAGGCTGAAAGAGAACTTTATACTGCGAAGTCCATGTTGAAACCCCTTGGTTTAGGATACTAGAAAATAGACATGCGCCCTAACTTCTGCATGTTATATTACCTTGAAAATGTTGAGCTGACTGAGTACATGACATGTGGGCATTCCTGTTACAAACCGAGAACTGACATGAGAAAGACTCTCGTGGCATATAAAAAACTTAGATACTTCCCAATCACACCTAGATTATAGAGGTTATTCATGTCACCAAAGATTGTTGAGCACATGACATGACATCAATCACATGATGTGGTTAATGGAGTGATGAAGTGATGGTGCATCCTTCTGATGGCGAAGCATGGAAACATTTTAACAGTGTGCATCCTTGTTTTTCAGCTAAATCAAGAAACATGCATTTTAAGTTATGTACAAACGGATTCAACCTATTCAAGTAATTTGCTACTCCTTATTCTCGTTGGCCGGTTATACTCACAGTTTAGAACTTACCACCGAGAATGTGTATGAGGCCGAAGTTTATGTTTTTATCTACGGTGATACCTGGTCCAAACAGTCCAGGCTGAAATATAGATGTTTGTCTTCGACCGTTGATTGATGAGTTGATGCAATTATAGTCATCCAGGGCTTTAAATTATGATATATCAAGAAAACAAAATTTTCTTATGAGGGCAACTTTGATGTGGACTATTAATGATTTTTCAGCTTATGGAATGGTTTCTGGTTGGAGCATTCATGGAAAACTAGCATGTTCATACTGCATGGAAAACAACAAGGAATTCACACTAACAAACCGAGGTAAAACTTCTTTTTTTTACTACCACCAATATTTTTTGCCAATAAATCACAGGTATAGAAAGAACAGAAATGATTTCTTTGTTGGCAGAGTTGAAAAGGATGTTGCACCCCCGCATCTTTCTGGTGAAGAATTGCTTGACGTTGAAAAGGGCAACATTTTCAACATCGTCATGGATGTGAATGAGAAGACAAAGAACAACATCAAGGCTATAATGGATATAGCATTGTTCTATAACTGTAAAAATATGGAGTTGGTTTTTGATGGATCACGGATCGCAAAACTCAGAGTGGGCTTCGTGTTAGAGAAAAATACATAACTACTAGTCTACTAATAGCTTAAGAGCCTGCATTTTCCCGATGGACATGCCGCAAACATATCAAGGTTGGTTAATTTGGAGGAATGCAAATTGTATGGAATGAAGAGTCATGATTATCACGTGTTTATGCAAACACTCATTCCATTAACTTATCGTGGTTTGTTGTCAAATGAGATATAGGATGCACACACAGAGATCAGTCATTTCTTTAGAGATATATGCTCTTGCAAGTTGCAAACATATCACATTGAGAGACTTGAAATGAATATCGTTGAGACAATATGCAAACTTGAGATGGTATTCTCTCCATCATTTTTTACTCGATGGAGCATCTACCTATATATTTACCATATGAGGCAAAAGTTGGAGGACCAGTCTAGTATATATGGATGTATCTATTCAAGAGGTTAGATATTATAGATGCAATGTAATTCATAAAGTATTTTAATTGCTTTTCTTAATTGAAAATATTTGTTTAATTCCATGTTGATACTTGTTCAATCTTAAGAAAAATGTTAAGAACAAGGCGCATGTTGAGGCTTCTATATGTGAGGCCTATATTGTTATAGAGATCTCAACATTTATCTCGTACTATTTTGAATCTCATTTGAGAATGAGAATCAACCGTGTTCCACGGCATGATGATGGTGGTGAAGTGCCTTCCAGTGGGAACTTGTCAATATTCTCCAATCTTGGATGACCTACACCTAAAAATACCATAAGGGGAAGATATTTGTTTGAAATAGAGTTCAAACAAACACACAATTATGTTCTATTTAACTGTGATGAGCGGAGACCTTTTATTTAGTAAGCATATGTACAACTTAAACTTTGTTAAAAATATAATATTTATATATTATAATATCATAAACTCATATAATTTTGAAAATCTTGTAGGCAACATCAACAATAATTACTGTCTAATAACTCACAACTAACCGAATCTCAAATCTTCCGATTACAAGATGAACAATTTGCCATGTGGTTCAAAACACATGTAAGTTCTATCATAAACTCATTATCTCTTGCAAGTTATTGTATTTCATTATAGAATTCTTGTTTATTGTTCATTGTTGTATTTGATATACAAGGTTTATCAAATGGGAAAGAGTGCTAGTGTTTCATTATCTTTACTAAGCCTAGGTCATGAAAGAAAAGTTAAGTGCTATAACGGGTATTTTGATAATGGATATGTGTTTTATACTGAAGAATAAGGGCATGGAAGAAAGACATATAACAACGGTGTTTGTGTTAAGGGATCGACTTATAGTGAATTTGAAATTGACTATTACAGTAAATTAGAAGAGGTTGTCGAATTGGAATATCATAGCGAACATAATAGAGTGTTTTTATCAAATACTATTGGTATGACACCACTAACAGCGGAATCAGAGGAAATCCTCACTATGGTCTGATTGAAATTAACTCAAAAGCTAGACTCCAAAGCGTAAAGGATGTCTTTATTTTCGCAAAGCAATGCCAACAAGTTTATTACACATACACCCCTTCCTTTAGAATGGACTAATCAAGAGTTGATTGGTTATTCATTTTAAAAACAAAACCTAGGGGTTGTGTCGAGGTTGTTTATGATGAGAATGAAGACACAAGTGTGGGAGATGATGTCTTTCAAGTTAGTTTGTTGGTTGAACCATATCGAGTTGCTTCATCGATTGACTTAGAAGAAAATTCAAATTTTTGCGTCTTCGATAATGGTCTTGTTGATGTTGACGCAAATGAGTTGAATGTTGTTCTAAGCTCCAGTAGACAAGCAGAAGTCAATGAAGATGATGATGATATTAACATTGAAGATTGCAATGGAGCTGAGGACGATTCAATTGAAGAAGAAAAAGAAAATTCTGACTAAGTATTAGAACACGAAAGTGTAAAGGAATTGTTTATAATGTAATATTATGGATGAAATTTTGTATCAAGAAATATTTATTTTATAATTGTTATGTTCACTGTTGTTATTGTGTTATGTTGACAGTTTTCAATTTAAGTGTTTGCAGGGAGGATAGATAGGCAATACAGACACAATCTATCATACACTATGCACATCACTGATGGATTTACAAACGGAATTATATCATCAGTATTTTCTAGAGAGTTGTAAAATATTTATTGCATATGCCACAATCACTGACGTCAATTTAGACGGAATCATTCTGTCGGTATTTTCCAGAGGTGATGGGAACTGTTCACCTCTTATGTCGGTGAAGTCCTCTGAATTACCAATGGAATTACCGATGGAATATGAATTCCAAAGTGCGAGTAATTAATGCATCTGTAATCGCGTGTACTTATTTCACATTATCGACAGAATTACCGACAGACTGTGAAAATTCTAAAGGGTTTTTTTAAAAAATTTAGTGCAAAATGAAAAATTCAAAGTGAATTCACTAACGGAATTATTGATGAATTAATTAAAAATAATATTATTTAATAGTCCGTCGGTGATTCTATCGGGAAAAAAAAACACGGTATAAATCCCAGTGAGAGCCCTTTCAGTTTATTTTTTTCTCTCTTTTATTTTTTTCGTTTCAATCTAAAATCTCTCTATTTTTTTTTGCTTTTAATCTGTATCGTCTTCAAAATTTAAAAGATAAGTATTGTGATTCAATTTAGTTAATGATTTTCTATTTTTCTTCTTTTCTTTGTTTTATTAACAATATATTTTTGTTTTTTTTTGTAATGTACGTATATAAAGTCTAAAAATAAACACACTATCAAGGTAACATTTTTCATTCCTAAAGTCTATAGTTTTTTTTTTAATTTGTTGTGTATTTTATTGTTTTTATTGCAATAATAATTGATTATTTTGTTGAATTTTAATTGTTATTGTTGAATTTGTTGTATAAATGTTAATTGAATATATAGGATTAAATTTAATTGTTTTATCTTAATTTTATTGTATATATTGCATAATAGAGTGTTTCATTATTTCAATGAATTCTAATTGTTATTGTTAAATTTGTATAGATGTTAGTTGAATATATAGAATTACATTTTATTTTTTTTCTCTATTTTATTGTTAAATTTGTATAGATGTTGGGTTATATATATGATTTTTTTTTTATCTATTTTACGGTTAGAAACATTTTGTTATCATTTTCAAAAGGAGATGAAATTGAAAAATATGAAATTTCTAGTATAAATAAAATAAACTCAACTGGTTTGTGGCATATATATTGTCAATATTTGCAGGTTTGAAAATTTTAAGTAGCCTCCAGTATAGGGGAGGTGCTGCCGATTTTTTTTTAAAATAATTGAATTTGATTATGTAATTATTCATCAAATTTGTGTAGATGCATAGAACGAAATCAACAGCACGTCGTGAGCATATGATCGCAGCTAGTTCTTATAGCAGCGAGGATGACGTGTTTTTAAGTGTCGATCAAGAAGAGGCACCTACGACAACTCACGAAACTACCTCTTCTAGCGCGGTTCCACAGCGCAGAGGCGGTGTGTCTTCATAGCGGGGTCAATTCACCCGTAAGTACGAGGCACATTGGAAAGACGACCTTTCAATGTAAGTTTGTTTTGGTTTTAGTTTTTTTTTTTTTACTTATAACATAATTTATGAACAACTAATTAATATTTTATTAATTTTATTTATTTTTAAGTTTACAAACATTGAGGCTGGTCGAATAATAACCTCGACGTTTAAATCATCAATGAAGATTCCATTATTTCAATGGAGTTAAGTTTCCAGACATCCTGATTGGAGACCTTAATCGATGCATGGTTTCGAAGATTTGAGGTTAGTGTTAACTTTAAATTTTATTTATTTTTTATGTTATATTGAAATTATTGATTTATTTTTAATAAATGATTTATACACAGAACATATTCGAGTGGGATAACGCTCATGACAATGTTGCGAAAAGGGTGTGGGACAATCATGCGACAACTAGGTAACATAAAAAATGATACAATATTTTTTTAAAAAAATTATATTTTAAAATCTAATTTGTTATTAACTCATATAAAATTCATTGATGGAAGTAGGTTGCATGACTTTTGATATGAAGTGCAAAAAAAAAAACCAAAAAATACACCAGAGATAACGGTCTATAAAGCTGGAATGACATGGTGTTGTGGAGGGGTTTCAAGCCGCCATACATCCCAGAGGATATATAGGCATAATATATCCAGCACGTGACGTCTGAGCGATTCACACGATGCTCACAGTTTGGTGCCGACAACCAGAACTCGCAAATTTATGGTTCGATGACCACACATACTGGTGGCTTCGTTTCGTTCATTACATGTGTAAAGTGGATGATAAGATTAATTTTAATGAAATCTATCGTTAATTAATTTGTTGTCATTTATAAATATATTTAACTTGCAACATTTTTTTTATTACAGGCTACGTCTCTTAGACGTGAGCCGAGCCTAACAGAGCTGTTTATAGAGACGCATGTGCGGAGTGAAGACCGCTAAAGGGGGGTTCAATAGTGCATCGACAACCGCGCTTAACACTTTGTGGTATGTTCGTTCAACCATTTTATTTCGTAAGTTATTATTTTCTTGAGTTGAATATGATGATTTCTTTTTTAATTTTCAGGAGACATATAATAGTCGATAAGGGAGAGATACGAGAACGATCATTTGACCCACCTGAATTTGTGAATGAAGACAAGATCATCTGGTGGACCCGATAAAAATCAGGTGTATGGACTCTCTAACACTACAATCGAGAACATATGAGCGGCCCGTAGTGTCTCAACTATTGGGAGCTCCCAATCAATGTCGAGCACCTAGTCTGAGGAAATCGCGGCCTTGAAACAACAGACAACTCATCTCACCGAGCAATATCAGCAATCTCAGCGGATTATGAACAACTCCGCTAGATGGTCATGAACATGAGATCACAGATGGGTGGTACGTGTGTGCCCTCTTGTTGGTTGTATGGTCCCAGGAACGACCAGCCTCTTCCTCCTCTAGCACCGCCATTGTTCTAATTTAAAATAAAATTGTAATGAATATTTGAATTTTATATTATTCAATTTTATTTTTACAATTTTCAATTTTATACAATTTTATTTGTTGAATTATTCCTTTTTTTATATATAAAATTTATATTAATTATTATGTACAATTTTATTTTTTAAAATATTTTTTAATTATCACAGATGAAATTACAGGCGAAATAAATCTATTGGTATTTTCCAGAGATTCATAAAATATTTATTGTATATGCCACAATCATCGACATCATTATTCCGTCGGTGATCTACCGATGGGAGTACGAACGAAATCATTTCGTCGGTATATTCCAGAGAGTTTGAAAAAAATTACAGCTTGTGCTACTATCACTGATGGAAATAAACTGACGGAATGATTCCGTCAGCATATTTCCAATGGGAATTTTTTTTTGGCTTGCATATTTCATCTGTAAAACAATCAGTTTTTATTTTTTGTATCGATAAAATTAGTGACAGATCATTGAATTATCGATGAATGTTTTTCTGACGGACGTATTCCATCGGGGAATTAATCGGTAAAATTTACACCAATGGAATGGTAATCTTACGCTGACAGAAAAATTCCATCGGTAAAATTGTTAAATATTGTATGTCTTTATGTGGATAATATGCTAATTTTAGGCAACAATAATCACATGATTAAGTCTATTAAGAAAATGTTAACTAACAATTTTGGCATGAAAGACTTACGTGTTATACTAGGAATATAAAATTCTAGAACATCTGATGGATTGGTGGTGTCCAAATCTTATTATATTGAGAGAATTCTTGACAAATTTTCTAAAAGTGATAATAGTACTGTTAAAACACCAATTGATATAAGTATACATATGTCTAGGAATAAAAGTAAGGGAATAAACCAATTGGAACATTCTTGAATAATTAAAAGTCTAATGTATGTTATGAATTGTACAAGGCTTGATAGTGCGTACTCGATTAATAAACTGAGTAGATTTACTAGTAATCCAAGTATGGATCACCAGAAGGCAATAAAAAAGTACTTAAGGCACACCATGGACTATGGGCTACACTATACTAGTTACCCAGCAATACTAAAAGGATATAGTGATGCTAATTGGATACCTAACACTAAAGATTTAAAATCCACAAGTGGATATGTCCTCACAATTTATAGAGCAGTTGTGTCATGGAAATCCTCCATACAAATATGTATAGCTAGATCTATGATAAAATCAGATTTTATTGCTCTCGATAAAGCTAAAAAGGAAGCCCAATGGATTAAAAATTTCTTAGATGATATTCTATACTGGCCAAAACCAGTACCGCCTATTTATGTCCATTGTTATAGTCAGTCAGCAATTGAAAATGCACAAAGTACTATATATGATGATAAGTCTAGACATATATGTCATAGGCATAATACAATTAAACACTTGCTCTCTAATGAAATTATTTCCATTAACTATGTAAAGTCAGGATAATATTGCAAATTCGTTATCCAAAAGTTTATTAAAAGATCATGTATAATTCAATGAGCTTAAAACCTTTAAAAGATAAAATAGTGTAATGATAGTAATCATACTTAATTTATTGGAGATCTCAAGATTTAGGTTTAAATGAAAAACTAGGTCATATAACATTCTCGGTAATACGAGGAAATTATTATTTCCAGGTTATTCATATGATGAAATAAGTGCTAGTTGTTCTTAAGTGTTTTATATTTTCATATACTCTTCATTTCCTAATATTTAAGTATTTTCTTCTCATTTTAAGTTCTATTTTTCCTCCCAAATCTAAAGTTTATGTTCATTTTGTAGAGAGATATTTTAGTTTTATATTCTTTGGTTCAAACACTACCAAAAAATGTCAAATACAAACGAAAATATTGATGAAAAAAACAATGTTAGTAAATTACACTAACATTTATCGATGAAAAATCTTGTTGATATTTCCGTTGATAATCACCAATGAAAAAACTTTCGTCGGTGAATACCGAAAGAATTATCAGTGGAATTCAAAGAATAAAAAAATTGGGCAAGTATTCTCTTGTTGATTTTATCGGCAAATCTGACGTTTCAATATTGTTAATTTATCATTGTTAATTTCTGTCAAGGGATTTGTCAATAACATTAAAGCTAAAACTAGCACCTCCCTCTTCCCTTTCCTCATTTCTTCTTCTTCTTTTTTTTTTTTTTCTCTCTGCTGAAAACATGAACCCCCATGTTGGTAATTTAAATGCCCTAAACTAAGGTGGTGGAGTTGGAATTTTGAGACGCATATTATAAACATCTTAGTTGCATAAGTGAAGAGCAATAAAGCCTTAAGAATAAAGGATTTATCCTTGACAACAATAAAAGTTTATTTACTTTAAAGTTCTTCAACAAGTACCCTTCTTTGTTTTTAATTTAAACATATATATTTTTTTATTACTAGTATGCATACTAGAACTTTGAATTAATATCAATTGCAAGTTTGTTTATATGTCTAATATGCATGCTAGAATTCTATTCTTATTTTTATGCTGAAAGCATGTTTGTCATTAGTTGTCATTAATATCAATGTTTTACATGCTTATAGTTTTAAACACGTATAAACTCTAGGCTTTTGTTGGACATATTTTATATAGCATATATTTGTGATGATAAACTAAATATATTTGCTCACTATTCTAATAGTACTTTCATATATATAGATAGAAGGATATATCATAGAAAATACATATAAATTTGATTTTGTTTATAAATTACTTTTTGTGCCATCAATTTACTTGAATTATGAAAAAAAAATCATAAGAATGTCTTTTTTCTTTCTTTTATATGTGTGTGTAGCTTTTAAAGTGAATTTAGATTTGGATTTGGATTTGTATTCGTATTTTTTTTATGATTTTATTGATTAAATACTTCGTATTTTTTCTTATTAAATTTCATATTTATTATATTTTTGGTTCTCTGGATTTAAGTAAGTTTACTTTCAAATCAATTTTTCATATCTTAAAAATGAATAATATGAAAAGGATGTTAATAGAAAAACTATATATATATAT
>Ga0325414_1003405_pt1 | contig 16493 bp, 17 predicted proteins | sample PopdelMetagenome_8_FD_206183 | JGI IMG/M metagenome (GOLD analysis project Ga0325414, IMG submission 206183) | Populus deltoides microbial communities from Bellville, Georgia, United States - Leaf-PdKOR-R3 | ecosystem: Host-associated > Plants > Phyllosphere > Phylloplane/Leaf | place: USA...
AGAATAAAGGTAAAACTTAATAAATCTATAAAGCTATATATAAATGAACTTAACCAAAAAAGAAAAAGAAAAAGAAGTTTTGACTAAACACACACTGATAGAGATAGAGATACATTACATCATGTGTAAAGAAGGAATAACATCGACCAATATTCCAGAGATAATAATAATAATAATGAAGTTGACTTATTAATTGGTTGAATTAACTTAGATATATTTAAACAAGCATTGTTTTAAGATTTTTTTAAAAAAATCAAATTTAAATTGAATTTTTATCATGCCAACTCTTATCTAATTTAATTTAAAAATTAAAAATTAATACAAGTATACTCTAAAAATGACACGCACAACTATATATCTTAATGTTTTTACTTCTTAGTACACGAACAAGATATTTTTTTATGTATATAGCAATAATTGCTTTTCCACCTCTCCGGTCTCCACTCCCACGTCTCAAAGCTCTTTCTCTCTCTTTTAAGATTTATATTATTATTATTATTATTATTATTATTATTAAACATAAAAGAGAATTAAAAAAAAATAGAGATGAGAATCTAAGAAAGAAAGGGGAGTCTGAAAGTGAACGGTGCTGGGTTGATCACTTTGGTTGGAACAACTTTTGAAGAGCCGTCACATGGTCATCTAATTGCCACGTAGCCCATCTTCTGTAGGCGTTTCACTTTGACGTGGCAACCATTCGCCACCTTTTCTCCTAAATATATACCCCTCTCTGCGACGCCTTCATGGTCTCTCTCCATTCTTGATTTCATCATCCACTCGTTCTCTCACTTCCCTACACTCCCCCCTCTCTCTGAAACCAAAATATAAAAACAATACCGTCATTTCCCATCAATTCTCTCTCTTTGCCCCCCTCCTTTTTCCTCTCTTCTTTTATTTTTTTCCTTTACCCTTTTCACTAAAGAGAAAAAGACCATGCCTATGTTTAGTACTGGTGTAGAAACTCCCAGGAGACACTCACCGGACGGCCCAGATCAATCTAAAGTTTGTCCTCCTCCTCCTCCTCGAGATTCCTGTGACCTCCCATCTCTATTGTTGTCGTCTTGTTATCCTATTACGCTCAAGGTACTGCGAAGGGTTCTAGCAAGAGGGTTCCTTCTTCTTCTTTCGTTCTCGATCGACTCATTAATTTTGATGATAAGTTTGACCTTAACGCCGTTTTGTTTTTGTTTATTTCATGCAGTTTATGGATGTGGGGTATAGAGTGAAATTTGAGAACAAGAACAAAGGAAGTAATATCAAGAGGATTTTCGGCCATGGCCCCACAATTTCTGATCAATTTCAAGAACGTACAATCTTGAATGGGATCACTGGCATGGCATCCCCAGGAGAAATCCTGGCCATTCTTGGTCCATCAGGAAGTGGAAAATCAACGCTTCTTAATGCAATTGCCGGAAGAATCCAAGCAAACGGTTTCACAGGAACAGTGCTCACAAACAACAGAAAACCAGCGAAACAAATAATGAAAAGAATTGGTTTTGTAACTCAAGATGATATCCTCTATCCCCACCTTACAGTCCGTGAAACCCTAGTCTTTTGCTCTTTACTTCGCTTGCCAAAATCACTATCAAAGCAAGACAAAACTTTGGTAGCTGAGTCAGTTATATCCGAGTTGGGGTTAACAAAATGTGGGAATACAATAATTGGAAACAGTTTTATACGTGGGATTTCTGGTGGTGAAAGAAAGAGAGTGAGTATAGCACACGAGATGTTAATAAACCCTAGCTTGCTCATTCTTGACGAACCCACGTCAGGTTTGGACGCAACTGCGGCTTACAGGCTGCTTTTGACATTAGGGACACTTGCACAAAAGGGAAAGACTATTGTTACATCAATGCATCAACCTTCAAGTAGAGTTTACCAGATGTTTGACTCAGTTCTGGTGTTAAGTGAAGGAAGGTGTTTGTATTTCGGCAAGGGAAGTGAAGCAATGGCCTATTTCGAGTCGGTTGGTTACTCGCCGTCTTTCCCCATGAATCCTGCTGATTTTCTCCTTGATCTCGCTAATGGTACGTATGCTTCAATCTTCTGTTTAATTTGTAATTTTGTTTGTGCTATCTTATCTCTCTCTTTTCCTAGTCGGTTGTGCGCATGACCAGAATCCTTCGTATCTAGTTAACAACAATTGCACGTGTTTGTGCCATATTGAAAACCTTCACTTGTGTAGCACTAGCTAGAAGATAGATCCTTGAAGCAATGTGCCCATGAGCATTAACTTTGTGGCAGTAGTTAAGGCTTAAGATGGTACGTAGCAGAAGTAAGTTTTGGAAGACTAAAAAGATGAGATAATTCTGTAGGACTTGATGAAGACGGCAAAAGAGTCAGGTCATGAGGTGGTCCATTATGAAGGCAACATCATGTGGCATGTAGATGCACTACTTCTCCATAACTTTTTTTTTCTCATGTCATCTGTATCGGTGATCAGAGCTAAGCTATAGTAGAGTTGTGTACAATCCCGGTCCCTTCTGGTATAACTCTAAGTTCTGGGGCAGACCCACACTAGGTTATGGTGACCCACTGAAGCTGCAATAACTATTTTCTGCCACACCACATTAGCTGTAGAGGCCGTGAGCGTGTGGATATCTTGTAGATTATGACTTGGCATTCATTTTTTAATCTTGATTTTGAGTTGGAGTTATTATATACGTCTTTACCAGCACCTTTCTAAAACCAAAGAAAAAAAAACACCTGACAAAGTGATCATCTAGCTAGCCAGCTGCCTTACCTAGTGGTGGTGGTTGGATGGTAGTGGTGGTGATGATCATAATGGTTTGATGAATCAATAATTATTCCAGTGTGATGCGTGTTTAGATTTTCGGGATCGTGATGGATGTAGGGATTGTTCCGTAATAGTGGCGAACAATGTTTCTTCTGTTGCTCTCAACGTGTCCTCGTCTTCTTACCGATGGTCTCCTTTCCTTTCTTTATCTACCTCTTTTAGCCAACTCGATTTGACTTCTTATACTCTGTTTTATTATTGCTCCCTTCTTTTCTACCTTTCCGCCCTAATTCTTCCACGTGCGATCTGAAGCGCGTGTTATATACTCCACCATATCTCATCGAAAACAACGACTTGCCTCTTCATTTCGGAAAACATTAAACTATAGTTGCCAAACAATCTCTAAAATGAACAACTTGCCGTTCAAGGGTTGAGTTTCTCATGTTTGTGTGTTGGAAATAGAGGCTCCTTTCATAATTTTTGTTGAGAATACAATGTTACTCGGAAACACTTTCCCAACGTGGGATCCGAGTAAAGGACAAAATAGGACCCAAAAGTACTACATATACATACCCCTAGCTAGAGGGAAGAAGATGGTATTAGAATGGACCCTGCTCTGCCATATATATCCTTAGCTATCGTTTTTGGCTAGCTATGTCTAGGTTTTTATCCGAAGAATCACATCATTCGCTTTCGTTCGGAGTGGATGGGGTACCATACAACATTGAATTACATGATGAACAATTGAGTTGACCGACTTGTATAACTTTTCGAGGAGTGGTTCCTTACACTATTGCACAAGCCATCATGCAGAGAAATTGTCAATATTGAGTGCCGAGTGTCGTTACCGTCAAAGGGAATCGTCGTATATTTTTTGCCAAACTAGTATGTACGTATTAAGTTTCTTAATTGAAAAAGGATCGAGCTAGACCCACGAAGTATTTTCATGTTAAGAGATGAATTAGGTTATGGAGTAAATTAAGCTGATACTGTAGTATGCTATACTTTAATAAAGGAGGGAGCGTTGTGATTATCTCTGTGGAGCACACTCAAAGTTTGAAGGAAATTAATATATTCATTGTAAACCAATCTTTTTGTTTGGCACCACCACATTTGATCAAATTATATATAATATTTGAAAATCTAGGTTTGGAATGTACGTTTAAATATTATTGCTTCCATTATTTTGCTGAGAATAGATGGGTGGGGGCAAGCCACTAAGACAAAAGTCCGCAAATAAATAATTGTAGTACAGGTTTACAGCCTAGGGTTAAGTGTACTTTTGACTTGTAGTTGTAATCCTCGGGTAATCTTGTTTAAGGCTAGGTTTATTACATTGAAAACGTTGGAGAGGTTTGTTTATTGTTTTTCTTTTTTTTAAAGCTTTCTCATTAATCTATTCTTGGACACTATGATGATAAGGTGGAGAAAATATATTGGTGACGCCATTCATAGCGTGAGAAAGCATCTTTTAGTCTCAAGAGAACTTTGAAGGTGGCAAATGGCATCGTTGTCTCTTGATCATTGGTGTCTTTAGCCTTCTCTACTTACTAATCAATCTAAATCCACCTAGCTAGTAGTGGATATGTGGGGAGAGGTTTAAAGATTTTGGCAACGTGGAAGTTTGGGCAAAAATATAGTTGGGGTCCAAGAGCCATTAACATGTGACGATATTATTTGATGTTTAAGTTATTGAAATGTTTTGGTCCATTGATTATGATAACTAGGTGGACGGGGGTCCTAGCTAATTCTGATGCTTTGTCTCCTAAATCCTGATCTTCCCTTCCATGCATTTTCCCTCTCCTTGGTAAAATCTGCTATTCACAGTATCAACATTTTAGGAGAATTTGCCGTCATATGTGACGAAAGATGTGTGATCTTATGGTGAGTGGTGACTATCTTGAAAAGATAGTGGCCACTGACCAACTTCTTGTGATCTTTGTTTAGCAGTGATTTTCCTATTCAGTTCCGTGCTCTGTCAATGCCATCACTAGGATTCTTTCTTCTCTCCTGTCTTTTGGTCAAGTGTCAACATTTTAGTGGCAGATACCATGCGCTTGCTACGCATGATTGTTTTCCAAATTGACTCGAACATTTTGAAGATTGCACGGCCGGCCACACCACAGCTAGAAGTCTTTAAAATGTTTTCTTTCTCTCTTTTGCAAGCCTTTTCGCAACTCTTTAGCTTAGGATTTCTTGAAAGCGGGGGCACGTGTTGGGTTGTCTTGCATTTTCCTAGGGCATTCTCTCACAAAAGTTTCATAAAACAACTTTATCTGCTTTGATTGATGTTAAAATAATTGAAATCATACACTAATTGAATTCTATAGCAGCACAAACACTAGTGGACACCCACCCGACCACAAAGATTGGTCAGCTTTTGTTAGCTAAGCTGTGCTGCTCATTACTCGTTCTATAGTTTAGTGCATATAGTATGAATTTCAGCATTAAATTAATCACCATTATTTTTTAATCTCTAGTGCGCGCATTTCCTTTTTAGCTGTCTGTTCGTTTCGTTTTCATTCTTTATTTGGTAGATTTGGGTTCATATAAATGAGGTATATATAAGGTACATGTTACTGGTATCATTACTATGAATTAATTTGGTTGGCTGCTGTAGCTTAGTGGTGCTGCCTGGTCATCATATCTTATAAGATATATTTTATATGGTTGATCCTATGCTATCAGTAGGAATCTCCCTCCTCCCCTCTTACTTTCTGCTTCCAAGAAAAGCAACTCCACTCTATTAAGCATTTTCTTTGGATACTTATCCCTTAATTTTCAGTGCCATGTATCCCAATGATTCTGTGTCTTATTCTGAAATTACATCTAAACTTGATAAAGCAATACCCTCTTTTAAAAAATCGGTGCGTCACTTGTTCCTATAATAGCTAGCATATTGGAGTTATATTCCAAAGGTCCCAGCCAAAAGAGATGAGGTAGTCTATTCAGGTTAAATTCCCATACATATAATTGTTTTGGTCCGTTGGCACGCTGAAATGATCTCTGCATGTCCAAAGCAGCATAGATTAAACTGCAAAATTATATCTAACTTTGAGATCCAAGGAAAATATATACCCTGTTTTTTTTTATATATGAACAGGCTACAGCTCTATAAATCTCAAAGTGGCTACCCTTGGAAAATCTCAAAATTCAGTTTTTAATCCAAGAAATCTCAATCTCTGTAAATCCCAGCTAGGAAGTTTGTATACATTTTTGTGGGAATTACTTATAAACAGATTTCAGCTTTGAGGTTCTGCGAGTGCGGTATTTCAGCATTGAGGTTCTGTAGTGGCCTCGTGATTGAATAGTGAATAGCTTAATAATTGCAAAATTTTATGCTATGTATCTATGCATGGCTTGATTGTTACTAAAAATATTTGAACAGTTTCTGGTTTAATGTCAACTTGTTGGATATAATCTATACCTGAACAAATTTTAACCTCTTGATGATTAACTTATGCAGGTGTGTGCCAACTTGATGGTGTAAGTGAATTAAGAGATCAGCCGAATGTAAAGCAATCTCTCATTGCATCTTATAACACTTTGTTAGCTCCGAAGGTGAAAGCTGCATGCATGGAGACTGGTAGTATTTCAGCAAAAGAGAACGGTTTCATTGGAAGCCATTCTTTCAAAGAACATAGAAGCAGCGACAGAATTAGCATTTCGTCTTGGTTCAACCAATTCAGCATTCTTCTTCAAAGAAGCCTCAAAGAACGAAAACATGAGTCTTTCAACACTTTGAGAATCTCCCAAGTAATCATGGCTGCAGTTTTAGCTGGTCTAATGTGGTGGCACTCGGATTTTCGAGATATTCAAGATCGTCTGGGTCTCCTCTTCTTCATGTCAATTTTTTGGGGGGTCTTCCCATCTTCTAACTCGGTGTTTGTTTTTCCTCAAGAAAGAGCAATCTTTGTGAAGGAAAGGGCATCCGGTATGTACACTCTCTCTTCATATTTCATGTCTCGAATAGTCGGAGACTTGCCGATGGAGCTCATCCTCCCCACAATTTTTCTTTCTATGACGTATTGGATGGCCGGATTGAAACCCGAACTGGGTGCTTTCCTTTTGACTCTGCTGGTTCTACTCGGCTACGTGCTCGTCTCTCAGGGCCTTGGCCTTGCTTTAGGTGCAGCAATAATGGATGCTAAACAAGCTTCAACTATAGTTACAATCACAATGCTAGCATTTGTGCTAACAGGAGGATTTTACGTGCATAAACTGCCACCATGCATGGCTTGGATCAAGTACATCTCTACAACATTCTACGTCTACAAGCTACTTATTAATGCTCAATATGGTGGAGGCAAGAATCTTTCATCTTTGCTGGGTTGCTCGCTACCTCATGGAAGTGATAGAGCAAGCTGTAAGTTCGTCGAACAAGATGTGGCAGGGCAAATTAGCCCAGCAATTAGTGTTAGTGCCCTCATATTCATGTTCGTGGGGTATAGGTTATTGGCTTACCTCGCATTAAGGCGTATAAAAGCTTAATAAGTTGTAGTTTTCTCAAAGGTTCTTCTTAATAACCTCAATGGCTCTAACTGTAATTCTCCCAAATATATATATATATATATATATCGATGATTTTGATTTCTTTTTGTTGTCTTTATGAATTATTATAACTACTTGGATCTTTCCCAATGAAGCAAGACTGAGGTTTGTTCTATCTCTATGCAATTTCATCAGTTTACTAAATGGTAAAATTAATCGCAAAATTAAAACCTTTCAATCAGATTCGCGTGAGATATAAACTAATAAACACTTTAAAAAAAATTAAAACATAAAAATTATAATAAATTTTTTTAATATCTTATAATTATTATTATTATTATTAATGTGGTTGTTTGGGTTAACTTGTATATATTTTAACTAATTTCACGGGACTTGAAGTTAACAATCATGTAAGTGTTCAGTAGTTCTGAGGTTTGTGAGACTCAAACTGATGATTTCTAAAAATTAAATTTAAAATCTAACTAGTTAAATTATACCCCTCAGAGTTAATATTTTTTAATTTTAATTTATAAGGAAATGGTATATTTTAGCTTATGGGGTAAATTAAGTAATGAACAGTGATTGAGCGTTGATTAACAGAATGCTTCAACAGTGTTTTATTGAACTCTTCTCGTCCATTGGGCAATGTATAATCGGAACCTTGTCGTCGTCTAAAATTGTAAAACAATAGACGACTTGACGTTTTTGTTTTTTGTTTTTCTTACAGGTGGAAGGGACTTGAGGAGGCGAAGGAAGGCTTGATTTGCCTTTTGAACAGCTGCTGTCTTAAGTACATTTTCCAGCGAGTTCTAGAAGAGAAAGAAGAAACGGGAACAACTAAAAATCATCATCAACCTGAAAACAAGACCACAGCAGCATTTTGATTCAGTTATTGAAGCAGAAGTGAGATAAATACTTCTAAACCAATTTAATCGATGGAGATGGAGAAACAATCACCGTCACCGTCGCCGTCGCCGTCGCCGCCGTCTCTGCAATCAGAATCGAGCTCGTTAAGAGAACTACAACGCGTAGGTACACTGGAAATCGCTAGACCTAAACCACCTGTCGGTTTTCTCTGCGGTTCTATCCCTGTTCCTACTGACAAATCTTTCCACGCCTTCAATTCCGCTCTCGTTCCTTCTTCTCGCCAAACGTAATAATTTTTTTCTCTCTCTATTTTGTTATGTATTATGTATATAAAATAAATAATTACTTATGATTATTTGTTTTTTAAAAAAGATGTAGTGTTAGTGCACCGAGGTACCGGATGTTGCCGACGGAGACTGATTTGAATACGCTCCCTGTGGTTTCTAACTTGCCGGAGAAAGTTCTTCCGATTAGTGCTGCTGTACAGTCTAAGTTCAAAGGAGGTAAACTTTTATTTATTGCGTTTTGTTATATTGATGATGGTGGAGACGTTTTTGTTTTTAATTTGTATACTGATTGAGTGTTTTCGACCTTGAGTTTTGACATTGATGAAATGAATGAATGGTGTGGCTTATGATTAAGGATTTTGTTGTTTCGAGAAAGATGCTAGAATTTGCATATGTTTGGTTAGAAAGACGAAAAATAATTTCTTTTACTGGTGATCTAACGAAGCTGTTATCGCGGGTGGCAATGTGATGATAGTAGTAAGTCTATGCGTTGAGTTGGTAGAAGAGTTGTTGGATTGTCAGGTTTTAGGATCTTTGAGGCACTTGTTCTGGTTGAACACTTTTTTTTAGTGATTTTACTTGTCGAGGTTAAGAGGGCAATTGAGATTGTTATTTTCTAGTATTGATGTGTCTTTGAATAGTGCATGGTCAGTGCTGTAATCGGATGCTTTATGTTATGTTTTGAATATGAAGGATTAGCTAGCCATAAGCCCTAGGAATATAATGGAGTTTCTATTATTATCTTAGTTAGCAGGGTATGTCCTATAATAGGAAGTTTCAGTCATCCAATGTGGACTGGAATTTGCTGTCTGCTTCAAACTTCCTTTAGTGTGTTGAATTGTTTTAGGACTTCAATGAAAATTTTTAGTTATTTTATCTGATTCTTCGACTTTTTTCATGCTAAATAGAAGTGCAAGAATAGGTTTTCAATTATTTCCTCATCTTTTTTTAAGCTGTAACTTTTGAACTTATAAGTTTGGATTTTAAACTTAGCAGAATTTCCTTGGGATGCTGATGCCATCTCATCAAATCTTACAAGGAAATGTGAAGCCCTTGCTGTATCTGGTTTGGTGGAGTATGGAGATGAAATAGACGTGATTGCTTCAGCTGACATTCTTAAGCAGATCTTTAAAATACCATATTCCAAGGCTCGATTATCAATTGCAGTACGCCGTATTGGACAGACTCTTGTTCTCAACAAAGGGTTTGTATCTTTATATTCACAGTTTTGTTAATTTTCTTGCAAATATTTCAACATCTTGAATATTGTTACATGCAGACCCGATGCAGAAGAGGGAGAAAGGTTGGTCAGAAGACATAAAAATCAATCAAAAAAATGCACAGATCAATCTTTATTTTTGAATTTTGCTATGCACTCAGTTAGAATGGAGGCTTGTGATTGTCCGCCCACCCATCCTGCTTCATCAAAGGGGCAATCAAATTCATCTGTTCTTCCAGGGGGAGATGCATCCCAGTTTGTGGGGCAGAGTGATGATGTCACTAGAAATGAAGGATTCAACCATTGCTCAGAATATCCACATGTTAAACAGGATAACTTTTTTTGGGAGAGTAAAAAAAATAAAAGAACTAAGGGCCATCATCCTGTAAAGAAGTCTTCGCACCTTGGTGAGAAGCCCAGAAGCTCAATGCAAGAAACTGAAAAGCATAAAAGAGTCAGTAATGATGGATTTCTAAGGGTTTTATTTTGGCAATTTCACAATTTCCGCATGCTTTTAGGAAGTGACTTGCTTCTGTTCAGTAATGAAAAATACGTTGCTGTCAGCTTGCATTTATGGGATGTAACTCGACAGGTAATGAAAAAAATAGTAACCCTGTCACTGTTTTATGATTTGCTGTCTACTAATTTTTTCTCTCCCTTTTTAACAGGTCACTCCGTTAACTTGGCTTGAAGCCTGGCTTGACAATGTCATGGCTAGTGTTCCTGAGCTGGCCATATGTTATCATCAAGATGGTGTTGTTCAGGGTTATGAGCTACTTAAAACAGATGATATATTTCTGTTAAAAGGCATCTCTGAAGATGGCACTCCTGCTTTCCATCCTCATGTCGTCCAACAAAATGGCCTTTCTGTTTTGAGGTTCCTTGAAGAAAACTGCAAGCAAGATCCTGGTGCTTACTGGGTACAAAAGTGATTTTAAAATACATTTTGACTTTATCTTTTTGAAGTTTTTTATATTTTAATTAAGACTTCCAGTTGATGCGGTCTTTTTAATCTGGATTGAAATTTTTACAGCTTTATAAAAGTGCTGGAGAAGACATGATTCAACTTTTTGATCTTTGTGTTATTCCCAAAACTCATTCCTCCAACGATTGTGATGATGGCACAAGCTCCCTGCCTTCTTTAATGCATAGAGGGAGAAGCGATTCCTTATTTTCATTAGGAACTCTCCTTTATCGTATAGCTCACAGGCTTTCCCTTTCAATGGTATAAAATAAGTAGAACTTTTGTACTGCTACAACACTTAAGAAACTACAACAAGCTGTTTCGGTGTTTCTAATCCCTAATTTTTCTCTTGCAGGCTCCTAATAATAGGGCCAAGTGTGCCAGATTCTTCCAACAATGTTTGGAATTTCTGGATGATCCGGACCATCTGGTATTTTATGTTTTCTTGAATATTGTGTAACATTTAGTTTGAGGGTTGTGGTCCTTTTTCTTGTTGGTTTTTTTTTTAAAAAAAAAAACTTATGATTGAGGACACGATGATGAAAACAATATGATATAAACAGGTGGTGCGCGCATCTGCCCATGAACAATTTGCAAGGCTCCTTTTGAATCATGATGAGGAGCTGGAATTGACGTTTGAATCACTCCCAGGAGAATGTGAAGTTACAGTTCCAGTTGACTCCTCAGACCCCTTGAGTAGATTCTCTGAGTCAGTTGCTTATGAAAATGTCTCTTCAGTTGCAGAAGACAGATGGAGTGAGGAGGGAAAAGCTTTTCAGGAAGTAATATCAGAAGCCTCGGTAAAAATGACTTTGGAGTCAAATATTTCGACTCCAGGAAATTTGATAGCATTGGATGATAATGAATCAAAAGATTCAGGAGTTTTGCCTAGTTCCAGTAGTGACGAAATGGTTGCTGTGTGCAAAGTTTCCCCAACACCTCCCCATGCGGTGCAAACTGTGGCTGAGCCGGTCTCTTCTAAGTTAGCTGCAGTACATCATGTTTCTCAAGCTATCAAGTCACTCAGATGGATGCACCAGCTGCAAAGTTCTGATTCAGAGTTGCTTGATGAAGGCAGTTATTTTGATGGGCCACCTTCCTCAATGAACTTTTCTGTTTGTGCATGTGGTGATGCTGATTGTATCGAAGTTTGCGACATCCGACAGTGGCTACCAACATCAAAAGTGGATGAAAAATTGTGGAAACTAGTTCTTCTTCTTGGAGAATCTTATTTGGCACTAGGACAAGCTTATAAGGAGGATAAACAGCTGCATCAAGCTTTGAAGGTAGTAGAATTAGCATGTGCTGTATACGGATCAATGCCACAGTTCTTGGAAGACAGTAGGTTTATTTCCTCAATGGTTACTTATTCATCCTCAATAAAATGCAATGATGGAGATGAGAAGATGATATCTTGTGTTAGCAACAGAAAAGAAGTGAAATCCAGCTCCAATGACAGGTTTCTTGCTTATGAGCAGTTTTCTTCTACGTACCTCTTTTGGGCCAAGGCATGGACACTGGTTGGTGATGTTTATGTTGAGTTCCATTTCATGAAGGGTAAAGTGCTCTCAAATCAATCAGAGACAAAATCTTCTGCTAGAGAGTTGAGAATATCAACAGAGGTCGTGAAAGAAGTCCAGAGGCTGAAGAAGAAGCTGGGGCAGCATAATCAGAACTGCAGTTCATGCTCCTTAGTGAATTGCAGCTGCCAGAGTGATAGGGCAAGTAGCGGTAGCAGTGCAAGCAGTAGCAGTGGAGATAAACACTCTGTAGCTTATGGTAGAAAGCACAGTAAAAGATCCCATGCTAAGGGTGCCACCTACTCACTCATGGGAGATTCTGATGATGGCCGGGCACATCACAAAGAGAAAAGTAGGAAGAATTCTGGAGAATATCCTCAGCTTGGCAGAGGTGATAATGATACTGCAATAGAAGCTTCTGGTATTGCAGTTGATAAGCATGAGATTAATTCCTTGGCAGATGCTAATTCTGATGTATTAGAGGGTGGTTTGGAAACACATGATGCAGGTTCCATTTTGCCTTCTCAAAGTGAAACTACTTCAAAAGAAAAACCTAAACCAATTAAAGGAGGGATATTTAAATATATTAGCAATCCTGCTGTCAGAGATGCAGAATACAATCTTTCTGCTGCTTTAAGTTGTTACCAAGAAGCTAGAAAGGCATTGAGTGGACTTCCTACTGGCTCAGCAGAACTTCAATCTGTAATTAAAAAGATAGGGTGGGTTTGTAACGAAATGGGTCGGAATAGGCTAGAAGGAAAAGAGTTGAACAAAGCTGAACTTGCATTTGCAGATGCCATAGATGCGTTCAGAGAAGTTTCTGACCATGCCAACATCATATTAATTAATTGTAATTTGGGCCATGGTAGACGAGCATTGGCTGAAGAGATGGTGTCCAAGATGGAAAATTTCAAATCACATCCAATCTTCCAGAATGCATACAAGGAAGCTCTGCAAACTGCAAAACTAGAATACAGTGAATCCCTCAGATATTATGGGGCAGCAAGAGCAGAACTAAATGCTATTGTGGAAGAGGATGATTCTGTGCCAACTGTCTTGAGAAATGAAGTTCAGACTCAGTTTGCTCATACATATTTGAGGCTTGGCATGCTTTTGGCTAAAGAAGATGTTACCACAAGAGTTTATGAAAATGGAGCATTGGAAGATATGCCTGTTGTTACTATTAGTCCGAATGAAAAAAGAGACAGGAAAGAAGTGAGGAAGCATGAGATTTCAGCTAATGATGCCATTAGGGAGGCATTGACTGTGTATGAATCTCTGGGTCAATTACGGAAACAAGAAGCTGCATATGCGTACTCTCAACTTGCTAGCTACCAGAGGGATTGCTGTTTGAAATTCTTGAATTTGGATCTAAAGAATACCACTTTAAATAAAAATGGAAACAACAATCTTCAGCGGGTGAAGCAATATGCATGCCTGGCTGAGAGGAACTGGCAAAAAGCAATGGACTTCTACAGTCCTAAGACACATCCTGCCATGCATTTGACTATTCTTATTGAGAGATCAGCTCTTTCATTGAGCCTCTCGAGCACCTTACACTCAAATGTGGTGCGTTCTTTGACCATTTTTTGCTATATGAGATCCTAATATTCCCATCCTTACTTTCTGACGTGATGCATCCAAGTCTGAATTTTTCAAGAAACAGCAAATATTTCGTGGCCTTTTTCTTTTGGATGACATAGGTTTGAGTTTTTAAAAAAGTTCCATTAAACAGCTAATAGAGAAGACAGATTTCGGTGATAAAGAGGGATCTGTTGACATGGTGTAATCTAGTATTTATTGATCAAGTAGACTGCATGTTGGGATATGAATATAGAGGTGGATAGGACAAAGGTGATTGTCTCAGCAAAAAAATCAAAACGTTTCCTACTCACTATCTTACTGCTGCTTCCTTTTGGTCTCTCTTGCCCTCCTTAGTCATGACTGGTTATCAGTTTTAATCTCAGCAACTTTTTTAAAGATGAAAGGTAGCTCATCTATACCAGTGCAATGGCGACTTTTTGTGACTTTTATTCCTATTTCCACTATCATTTTCATCAGAAGCCATGTATAGCCATCTTGTGATGAAGAGCTTCGGTGTGTATTGGTAATTTAGGAACCATTTCATTGCCCTGCAACCATGTTGTTTGAGCCTTTTTCAGATCCTTTATTTTTATTTTCATTTTAATCTTTATGACTGCATTCTTATCACAGTTACTGGAGAGGCACTGATCAATTGCTTTTGTTCCAGATGCTAGAATCAGCTCTAGCTCGCATGCTTGAAGGACGTCACATATCAGATGCAATATCAGATTCTTTCGGGACTGATTATCCTGAGATAAATTCCAAATTCTGGGGTCAACTACAGATGCTCTTAAAGAAAATGCTGTCCTTGGCACTCTCTGCAAATGCAAATAAGCCTGCTGCTTTTGCACAGCCAATTCCATCGTCGAGCAAGTGCGGAGATGCTGGAAAACTCAGGGAGCTCTACAAAATGTCCTTGAAGTCTTCTAATTTAAGTCAATTACATGCTATGCACACCCTATGGACATCGTAGTTTGAAGCATCTGCATTCTAGTCTTAAATATTTGCTCCTCAAATTGCAAAGTGGCAGAGTGCCTGTATATAACAAGTTTCTTGCTGTGTGTTGTATAGTATCTTATACCTTAGCAGCCAATGAACACATTAAAGGATTTGAAATATAGTGTCTTAAATAGGATTCCAGAAGACCTGAATTGAAGAATTAGATATTGATAGGATTTCTTTTTCCCTTTGTTTTCTTAGTTTTCCTGCACCTAAACCTTATACTCTAAGACCCTAAACCCTAGACCTAGATATGTAGTAGTTGTTTAAGAATGTGCATAGAGAAAACTGGAGCCCTATTTAGACTAATGTGAATGTATGAACGTAAAGCAACATGTAATTTTTTATTTTATTTTTATCACTCAAGCCTGGGCCAACATTAGTTCCAATTGAAAAATAAAAAAGAAATTAAACTTTCAACCCCTTGAATGTTCAAATGCCATTTGCTGAACTCATTTTTTTGCAAGTGACTATCTACACTAATCTATTGTCTTAGAAGTTTTCACTTGTCTCTTCCCATCTCAACACCGTTTTAATTAGAGGCTTAGGTTCTAACATCAAAGTTTTTCTTGCTTTCTACAGATCACATAAGAAAGTATTTTTTGCATATATTTAGATGAATTCACATATTATTGCAAACCATGGCCTGTTTGTTTCTGCGTTTTAAAAGTTTTTTTAAAAAAATTTAAATTTTTATTTATTTTTTTAATAATTTTAAATTAATGTATTTTTAGTGTTTTCAAATCATTTTAATAATGTGCTGATGTCAAAAATAATTTAAAAAACAAAAGTTATAGTTTTTTTCACGATGCATACACGTAGCTCTAAGAGTTTCAGAATCATTTTCAAGTTGAAATTTTTTTTTCTATGCATCAGCTGCATTTCTTTTCTTAGATCCAGAGGATGGAGGTTTTTACCATCAGTATCAGTGGTAGGACTTGGAACTAGTAAAGGATCTAAACTTGCTATAGCCATTGTAAGATCTTCATTGTTTACTTGAACTGAGGTAATGATTGCTACATTGCAATCCTCATGGTTTTTCATCTGAAATTGATAACTGATAATAGCAATATTAAAATTAACTGTGAATTCATTTTCAAAATATTACAAAAATAATCATATTATCTTCATTGTTTACTTTTTAGCTGAACTCGAAGGCTTCACAACTTTTCATCTATCGACTATCAAGTCCAGTGTTCATCTATCTGACAAATAATACGCAAGCATGCTCATGAATTAGGCACTCCATTTAATGAAAGTAACAGGATTTATTATCACAGTAGCAAGCATTTTGTACATTTTCTGCAGTTCGCACAGAAAGTGACAATTGCCACTATGTCTCAAAGTATTACATCTACAACTATGTCAAGAGTCTTGTGGTCAGAAAGTCAATGGTGTTGGCATCTGTTTCTGTGGTTAAACCACAATGATAAATGAGATGCTACTGTAAAGCTTCAATTGGGTAACTTAAGAATAACATAATCCTCGCAACGCAGAAAAGGGCTAGCTTTCAGAATTTAGCTATTCCAATTTCTGCTGTTTCAAGTTCGTAGCTGCACAAACTATTGCCTTCATTTAGCATCTGAGGTTGCATTTTCAACCCCCAAAGCATCAGCCAAATTAAAGTTCAGGTTGCTTCTCATGGTTCTGGTCCTCCCAACTCCTCCATCACCCTTTCTCATCATTGCAGCAAACTCCCCATAATCTATCCTCCCATCCTGTAAAAAGTGACATATTAACAACATTGAGTTTAGGACTTGGAACTTAAAAGATATTATGCTTAGCAAAAGTAGTGCCCGTTATATTATTCAATATGAAACACAGA
>Ga0325414_1003406_pt1 | contig 16492 bp, 9 predicted proteins | sample PopdelMetagenome_8_FD_206183 | JGI IMG/M metagenome (GOLD analysis project Ga0325414, IMG submission 206183) | Populus deltoides microbial communities from Bellville, Georgia, United States - Leaf-PdKOR-R3 | ecosystem: Host-associated > Plants > Phyllosphere > Phylloplane/Leaf | place: USA...
GAATGACTTTTTGAAGAAACTTTAAGAACTGAAATTATGATCCCTACAAATAACAAGAACTATAATATACCACATCATAATAATCGTCTTTATAGCAAAATGATTCCTTTCCATTCCCCACGCACGAATGTATATAAATATTATTTTAAATGATAAAAGCTACCTTAAATAGACTTATATATATATAAAAAAAAACAAAACAAAACAGCTGCCATGTATTTCTCATAGCTTCTGTTTCCGTTTTTAAATGTTTTTTTTATTAAAATAATATTTTTTAGTTTTTTCTAACAATTTTAATATGAATATATCATAATTTAAAAATAAAACAAATTATTTTTATATATTTTTCAATAAAAAACAATTTACTCAACAACCCCAAACACCCCTTACATCATAAATATAAGACGCAACAACACATTCCAATTCCCAAGCCGAAGGCAAAAGCGAAGCCCATCCCTTCCCTCCCCTCTCTTGTCTCTCTTTCTCTCGATCTGTCCGCCCTTCGATCCATCTCGTTTACAAAACCAAACAGATTCCTATATTTGTTTTTGGATCGATTTTTTTCGAACACCAGTTACTTTGTTTTGTTTGACGAGAAGATGAGCACGGGAGAGCTCCTCGGCATCGAACCTCTTGAGCTCAAATTTCCCTGTAAGTCACCGATGCACGGTTTCCTTCCTTCCCTTCTTCATCTTTCTTTATTTCTGCGTTTGATTTCCATGTATTTTTTTTGGATTAGTTGAATTGAAGAAGCAGATCTCTTGTTCTCTTCAACTCTCCAATAAAACTGATAATTATGTCGCTTTCAAGGTAAATTGATTTCCCCCTTCATTTCTTTCTTTCTTTCTGTCTGTCTGTTTTGTTTTTTATTCATTTGGATCAAAAGGGTTCCTGTCGCGAAGCTCAGCAATGACAAGAACAGTAATGAACTCAAATCCAGTATTTTACAATACAGATTTGTGGGATATTCAAATCTCTAATTATGTTTGATGCTTAGGTCAAAACAACAAACCCCAAGAAGTACTGTGTCCGACCAAATGCTGGGATTGTGTTGCCTCGCTCCACCTGTGATGTTATTGGTGCCCATTTCGTTCATTTTATTATAATGTTTTTTTTTTAAATAGACTTTTTGTGATCTGATTTTTAGTGCTGCTTTTTAATTTTTTGCATTGATTTGATTTAGTTACGATGCAAGCACAAAAGGAAGCTCCTACTGACATGCAATGCAAGGACAAGTTCTTGCTTCAAAGTGTAAAAACAAATGACGGTGTCTCTGCAAAGGATATTAATGCAGAAATGGTAAACTATGTACTTACATTTGATTTATTTACTTTGCACGTGGGTTTAGTTATGGATAGTGGGGTTATGGCTTGTGGTGATTTTTGGTTGTGCAGTTCAGTAAGGAGGCAGGGCATCATGTCGAGGAGTGCAAATTGAGAGTGCTTTATGTTTCTCCCCCTCAACCACCTTCTCCTGTTCAAGAAGGGTCTGAGGAAGGGTCATCCCCCAGGGGTTCTGTGTCGGACAATGGGAATGTCACTGGCACTGATTTATCTACTGTGAGTACATGAGACTATCTTTTATTGGTGTTGTCATTGTGACCTTCCATCATCCTAAAGGTATGTGCCTTGCTTTTTGTTGGTGAACATAGGCAACAAGGCCATTTGTTGAGCGGCTTGAACCTCAAGAAAAATCTTTGGAGGTAAAATTCAGCTGCATTTGTTTACTGATAAAAAATTTACATGCCTTGTTGGGTAGCTTTACTAGCAAGTTCAGTTGTATTTTCATGGATAGGAGCTACTATATGTGTACCTCACCCTATTATACATGAATAAGAACTGTTCCTCCAGCTTTTGTTTAACCTATGGTTTCTAAATCAGCTAATCATCCATGCCATTTATCAAGGTCCCTGTTGAGTTACTGACAGCTAATACATTCTACATCTATACTGAAATGGTTAAGGATGAGGTCAAGCTGGCTTTGGTCTCTATTTGACCAAGGTGGTCTGTGACAATGTTATTTTCTTCTTTAGATGGGCTTGTTTGAACCCCTAAGCTATTACTTCTGCATAACTCACAAGCTAGCTTTTAAGTTCTAGTGACATATCACTTGGTGTTTGAAGCATATGGGTGTTGATGATCGCTACCTGATTTTAATTAGGTTTATTGGAGTGGTAAAATAATTGGGTGTAACTTCAGTCCGGCCAGGATTGCTGCAATGATTGTTTATTCTTTCTGTAGTTATGACTATAATGAGATATCCATCAAATTAGTATTTTCTATCTTCCATTTGGAAAGTTGCAATTTTCTGGTAGACTTTTTATCTAGTTTTAACTTCGCTCTAATTTTTGTCACATTGGGGTTCCTTCTCTAGAGACATACCTATTTCTTTCTTTCTGTAATTCATCCTAGATGGATAGATTGAATTCCTTTTCATGTGCTCCTTTGAAATTAGATTCTAAATCTATCTATTGAAATTTAAGGTTTATGGTTGATACTCATCATGTCATTTATTTGTGAGTAATCATAAAAATAGTAATCTATGCAAGTCTCTCTCCCTCTCTCGCCCCCACTCACCCACACACACACTTGCTATGTGGTTCAACTTGCCATTTAATTCTGTATATGCTACAGTAGGATTGCATCTGGTGATTTTTTTTTATGAATCGCATGTCGGGATCAAGGATGTGATAAATTACTCTGTAATAAATACTTTGCTTAATTGCAGGCAAGAGCCCTTATTTCAAAGCTGACTGATGAGAAGAATAATGCAATTCAACAAAATAACAAGCTGCGTCAAGAATTGGTGAGTCATTACGTATCATTTGGCAATTCTCTTGTAAGGTTAGATTTTATGGAGATTCAATATTCTGAGTACAAGTCTTGACTTCTCTGTATTGTTTTGTCTCCTTGCCTCTCATTTTCTATGTCCTTGTAGAAGGTCATGTTTGTCGTGGAAAGTGAGAGAAGTGGAAATAATGAAACTATACAGCCTGTCTCTCCTGTCCTTTATTCATATGAAATTCAACCAGAGGTGGCTAAATTTCTGAAATCTGAACATTACTCACTCTCTAAAATTCTTGCATTACAAGTTAAATATACTTGTAGGTTCTCCAAATCTGTAATGACTATCAGTCCTGGATAGACCACTAATAGAACCGATGCTTTACCTAGGAAAATAAGACATGCAGTCTGCAACAACATCCTGTTGTTGATATTCTGGAATTTTACACAATGCCAATATATGCTAAAAATTAGAACAAGACTCAATTCTATTCTCAGAACATCATTCAAGGTCCTTTGCCCATGATGCACAAGTTTTGGAGCTCCAAATCAATGCTTGAGCAACAGAATAAGCTTTCCCACCTTCTTATAGTAGTGGACAGGCTGAAACCAGTTACTTTTTCAGCAAACACCAGCATCAGTATCTTAAATTTTTTTTCTTTGGATTTTTCCTGCCTATTTTTAACCATCAAACCGTATCTCCATTTTTTCCTCGGTCAGTAATTATTTGACTTTCAGCTGTTTTTTAGTGAATTTTGCAGATATTGCCTGATGTGTGATGAAAATGATAGGTGCTAGGATTGTTGGGTTGTACTCGTTAGCTGCATCTGGTCTATCATACTTTTTGTTTGTAATTTTTTTTAGGAAATCCATGTTGACACTTCAGCATCTTTTGCTATGTATTCCTTTTTCTGTAGTCATCCCCAATTGAAAATTTTATCATCCATGTAATTACTGCTTTATTAATCGATTTGATGTGAGGTTAATCTTTCATAATATGTGCCCTTTCACCCAACTATTAATGCAAATCGAAAAGAAATTTAAAGCTATGGTGCCATTTAGGCTTGATGGTTTTATCATAAGCTCCTTAAGTTTGAAACAGAGGGTTGGTGCTTATTATAATGTAATTAATATACTATCATCACAGGACCAATCCAAGTAAAAGGACATGTTATGCACCTGGATACTTTGATGGGATGTTTGGTTTGTAACTAGGCTTGGTTTCCGTGACTTCTGTTGTACTTTTATCCATTATACTTTCTGCTATAATATTTACTATCTCATCTTTCCCATTTATTTTTGCCTTCTGTTTCAGTTTCACCATTTTAGCTTTTCCTTGATTTTCCTGTCCTCAGTTCACTCCATAAGTGAGTTTATTAGCTGCAAGTTTGTATAATCAGTTGCCTTAGGACTGCCTTTTTTCTTTCCTCATTCAATCTCTTTAAGTTAGAAAGCTCATATGTAAGAAAGAAAGTTAGAAGTTTTTTATTGTGATTATTGCTGTATATGCCTTTCTCCCAATCCTATGATCTTCAACAGCAGTACTTAGTTGTTTAATAACTTATGACGCAGGAACTCCTGAGACACCAAGGCAACAAAAACCGTGGTGGTGTATCGATAATGTTCGTCATCTTTGTTGGCTTGCTTGGCATATTTTTGGGGTATCTCGTGAAGAAGACTTGAGCAGTTGCCCTCTATATATCTTTGGCCAGCAGTTTCTTCATCTTTCCTTTCCTCACCAGTCAAAGAATGATGATGAAAGGAAAAGAAACTAATGAACAGAACTTGGTGGATTTCTTAGTTTTCTGCAACTAGCAAAATTGTTTAGGTCAGGTGATATGTTGTATGTAGCCGCCATGCGGTGTGACCTGTGCTTTTATTGACACCTTCATGAAGATTCTTTTTGTAACCTAAGGTGGATGATTATGCCCCCCCCTCCCCCCCTTCAATTTGAGTGATTCTGGTAATGGGATGCTAAGAACTATTCATAATCTACACAATTTCGTTATGCTGGAAAAACCAGTGAGATGCATGGTGTTATTAGCAAATTCTATTATTTTTCGTAAGCGATTTACACGCAAAATTATTATGTTTGGATTTAAAGCACTCATTTTCTTTTTTGATAATTTTTTTGAAAAATAACGAAATAATTATACGATGAATAGAAGGATACTTTCATAAGAAAAGCCCTAGAAAATATGAAATCCGGAATTCTATAGTGTAAAAACCGGTGGTGAATTCACTTGTGTGCTGATGGAGGTAATTCTAGAACATTGTTTCTCCACCGCTCTGGAACTTTCTGTTGCCCTCTCCTCTTTTCCTCGAGGATGATTCTAAGCTTCTTATATAATTAAACCTATCCACCCCTCCAAGTTGCTGCACCACCTTAAACCCCACGCCAAAACAAGCAACTTTTCTCTAGTCCAAAACAAAATGGCAACACCTGTCGCTCTAAGGAGAGCCACCGCTTCTCCTCTGTTTGCTAAGCTCACCAACCCTGTTCGTTCCGTCTTCGTTTTTCGTTCCTTCAACACTGATTCTCAGTCTCAGGTCGCCAACACCGGAGGCAATGCCCCAGGTGACTATGGTAGGGTCGAGCTTGATCGCCGCAGTTCCTCTGATCGTAGCCCTGCTCGCCGTGGTGATACTACTCCAAGTTTCTTCTCAGGTACCTGTTATATTTAAGCAAGAATTTAAATTTCCACAACTGCCTGGCAAGAAATCACAGGTGATCGGACTTTTCAACAATTGAGCGAAACACCTGATCATTAAGCACTTTTCATCAATTGAGTGAAACACCTGAACATTAAACATTTTCAGTAGTTTCATTTGATTAGTAATTAGAGGACAATATACTTGAGGCTTCTTATCAAACTTGGATAGTCTCTGTGATTTGATATAAGTTAATGGACTCAATAGGAATTTTATTACAAATATGTTTTGATTTATTTTGTAGTTTTTGTATATAATGCAACACAAAGAAAATTGTCCAATCCAATAAATGAAAGATCTGATTTATTTATTTAATATAAATACATTTTTGTTTTTGTACACAGATGCGTTCGATCCATTATTCCCAAAGAGGAGTCTAAGCCAGGTCCTGAACCTAATGGACCAATTCTTGGACAACCCTTTCCTTCCGGCCGCCTCACGTGGTGCTGGAGCTTCGATTGCAAGGCGAGGTTTTGACGTGAAGGAGGACGAGAATGGTCTTTTTATATGCATGGACATGCCTGGGCTTAGCAAAGAGGATGTAAAGGTGATCGTGGAGCAGAATACCCTTGTCATCAAAGGCGAAGAATCGAAGGAAGGCGATGGGAGTGGAAGGAGGAGGTACTCTAGCAGACTCGAGTTGCCTTCAAATCTTTACAAGCTTGATGGGATTAAAGGTGAAATGAAGAACGGTGTTTTGAAGTTAATGGTGCCTAAAGTGAAAGAGGAAGAGAGGAAGAACGTGCACGAGGTTAAGATTGAGTGAGGTTTTATTATTTGACAGGTGGTTATGTAGGGGATGTTCTAGCTCTGTGTCTTCGTTTGTTAATCTTTTTTCTTTAGGGTTGCTGCTGCAGCCATGGAAGTCCTGTACTGTGCAGACCAAAAAGTGATGTTTAGATGATAAATAAATTGTAAATTAAGCTCTATTTAAGCTGCCTTAATTCGTTATGTATTTAAAATAATTCAATGAGTTATTGATTTTTAAAAATACAAGAATATGTAAAAATCAACATAATAATTATTAGATCTTGTGATTAATAATTAAAAGTGCAAGTGAATTATTTATAGAATAATTTAAATTTAATACATATTCTTTAATGTTAGTGCATGCTATCAAAAATAAGAAAAAAAGGGTTTAATTATGCTTTTTCTCTCGCGGATAAACGATTTCAGTTTACATTAAACGGAAAAAATATGTAAATCCAGACGTTACATCACATGAGAAACTATTTCTTATTGTAAAAAAAAAAGCTTTTATTATAAAAGAAATAGAAGGGATTAATTTAAAATAATCAAGGGACATATTTAAACACCTTATATAACTATAGGGACCAAAACAAATTTTAGATGGGCCAGGGCCCCCTCCCGCCTCTTTTTAGCTCCACAATTATGCCTATAAACTAAAATTCAATTTCAATTAGGTTTTTGTACTTCTCAACCTTTACAATTCGATCCTTATGCTTAATTTCTTTTGCATTTCAAGATCTGGATTTTAAGAAAGGAGAGATAAGTGGAAAAAAAAAAAAAAAACAGGAAAAAGAAAGTTTTAGTCAATCATATTCCATCCATAAGAAACATGGATGTTAATGTTAATGGATCCTTCTTGAAAAAGGAAGTTCATGTTAATGGGCCTTGCACAGTTGCACCCATGGCCCAGGCGTGCAAGCCTGCCATCCAAAGTCCACCACCTCACTTTTTTATTTTATTTTTTGTCTTGATTTTTTTTTCATGTTAAAAGCAAACTTATTTTCATTATATTTATAATAAATTGATCATTTTAAGGTCTTTAATTTATATGCTTAGATAGTTTTAAGTTAAACTTTAAATTTCAAAATCTTAATGCGATGTTTAGTAATGAAAAAATTGTAATAAAAAAACAATAATTAAGTTAAAATTAAGTACATATGAGTTTTGTTCTCTATGATGAACTTAATGCATGTAAAAATTTAAAATTCACATTTAAATTTAGAATTTTTATAATAGTATGCATTTGTTTATTTGTGATTTTTTTTAAAATATAACTTGTGTTATGTAAAATATATTTGTGATTGTTGGGATTGCTAAAATAAAAAATATATTTATAATCCGCCTACCAAAAAGTTCTTTAATTTTTTTTATTCAATAGTTCCATTATGTTTAATTTTTGTAACCAATCTATTTAAAAGGTTAAGTTCAGAGTTAATTTTGTTATTTTTTCTGAATTTTCCAATCTGTTTATGTTAGTTTTTAAATTTATTTAATGAGTTTGAGACAAATTACATATTTAGTAATAAGATTTTGGTTTAAAATTTGTGTGATATCCTATTTAACATAATTTTATGTTATTGGATTGGTGGGCCTTATTTAGAGTATGTTTTTAAACGTGGTTGAATCGTATTTTTAAAATATTTTGATTTGTTTTTGTTTTAAATAAATTGTTTTGGTGTTTTTAGATTGTTTTGATGTTGTTACATTAAAAATAAATTTTAAAAAATAAAAAATAAAAAAATATTTTAATATATTTTCAAAGTAAAAATTATTTTGAAATTCAATCTACTCTAAAAAAAATACCTTTAATAGCCATTTAATAGCCATGGATAAAATTCTTTATATATATATATATATATATAATTATCTGATCAGGTAGGCCCTTTAAAATCACAGGAGCATATCAAATTTTTTATAAAATGGGCTCCGCAAATTCCCATAGCCCAAAACAATATCCTTTTATGGAACGCCACCGGTCCCCTTAGCTGAGAAATTGCGTCGTCGTCACATTTCATAAACCCTAAACCCTCAAAAATAAAATAAATCCCCCCATCATCAAATCAATAATCCCATTCCCCTGTAATGGCTTTCTCAAGATCAGCACTCATCTCCAGGCTTCTCAGCTTGAACCACCCTCGCCCCGCCGTTACCTCTGCCCGCTCTTTCCACGCCACCACGTCCACGCTCAGCGCTCCACCCAAAGATGACCCAGCCGATTCCACTCAAAGCCTCGAACAAAACGAAGATATGGAAACTCTTGCAGAGAAAGCTTCAAGAATGATCAGTGATATGAAGGAGAAAATAAAGTCCATCAATCCAGGTTATAATCATTACTAATTTTTTGTTATTTATTTAGTTTCTGTTTCACTGTAAAAAAAGTAATACTTGATAAGTTTAACTGCTTGTCAGATTTTCAATTTCCGAATTTTGATAATCGTGAAGACTTTGAAAGCCTAACGAAGACAGCGCATCGGATGGTCAGTGATATGAGAAAGAAAATAAAGGCTGATCATCCAGGTTATTTATCTCTAATCACTATCTCATTTTGTAAATTTTGTAGAGCGGTAATCATGGGCAGATTCTGCATTTTTTTCTTAAATGTTTCAGTTCAGGGTTTAAAAAGACTAATTATTGAGTTGGCTATGCTTTTATTTCTTTGAAGAATTTTTGGCCTTTTGTTTTAAGGGTTATCTCACTTGTATCTTCTAAACTTTTTTCTTCAGTGCTTGAACCTTTCTTTGATTTATTTTATTGATTAACCCTTGGATTATATTTATATTATAAAGTTCTTGTTCTCCCTTTGAGTTTTGAAGCGAGGCTATCAGCTTTTTCTTTCTTTCCTTTTTATTTTGATGTTGATAAATTTTGAATGAAAATGTTATACGCTAGGAGTAAATTTTCAAAGTGCATGATTTTTTCTCTGGTGTTAGTAGAAACTTTTCTGGGAGAGTTTGCTAAGAGGAAATATTGCTATTCATTTCGAATTATATATAAATTCCACCTGTAAAACCACCCCTGGTAATCATTGTTGTTCCAAGAGCATGGAGGCTAACAATGGCTGAGCCAGGGCTTTTTTCTGTAATGGACTAGTAATGCCTCCCTCTAATCAATATTTTGTTTATGTGTGTTTTGGAATTCATTCAATTTCAGAAGTTAGCCCAAAATTTTGGGAGGTGCTTTACTGGCATCCCTTTCAAGATGAAGGAAATCAACTTCCATATGACGTGAAAGTGGAAGATGATTGTTGGTATGGGAGGGTTGACATGCCTGGAATTGGAAGCAAAGGAGTGAGGGTGTGGTTTGAAAACAACACTTTGCATTTCAAAGGTGAAGAGAAAGATAGGGGCCCGTTTCATGGAGCTAGAAACTATTCAGGCAAATTTAATATCCCTGCTAGTGAGTATCAGATTGATAAGATTAGTGCTGTTATGAATGATGGGGTGCTTAACATTGTCATTCCCAAGATCGATGGTGCTTTATAATTCGTACTCTATTTTTTTTCTTAGTAGTTGGCTGTGAATGATTTGAAGTTGGTCATAGTTTAGAAGACCCTAGTGATTTCTGTATGTTTTAGCAATGCTTTCTTTCATGTAACTATATAGGCAGATGCTTTTGAATGAGTGATTTTTTTCTTTTCAGATGATTTGAGAACATTATCCCAAAGTGTTAATGTATTGAATGATTTGCTTGTGTAACTGAATTGCATTCCTAGTTTGTTTATCAATTTAACTGCTGATTTGGTGGTTATTTAGCATTAAGTATTCATACGATTTACAATGAACCAGGCTTCCACATCATGGTTTATAGTCAAAGTCCCTTAAAAACATATTTTTAATGTCAATTGTGTTTTTGTTTGAATTGACATTGGTTATAATTCAAGTATGTTTGCATTAAAATGGAAACTATTTATTGAAGGGATTTTATTTTTCATTGAATCTTCAAGCTTCATAGTGTTTAGAGAGTGTGATGAAAGTGTTTTTGTAAAAATGATTTTACATGTGTGTTTAGCATTTTGTTAGTTTTTTTAATCGTTGTTTGAAAAAATAGATTTAAAAAAGCTATAAAATACAGCTTTTAGTTAGCCAAGATTTTAAAATTTAAAATAACATATATTAATTAACCAAATATTTTTAATTTTTAAACATGTGGTTCAAGCATAACGCCCATGTTAAATGTTAGAGTATATAAAAGATAAGAAAGCTAGCTACTCCTGGAATTCTTGCATTTCATCAAATTTTCACAATGGTTAATAATGTATTTGTTAGTTTAATATGTGAAGTAATCAATAGTTGATTATACATAATATTATTATATTAATGTAAATATATATTTATTATTAATAAATTCTTAATTTATCTTTAATATTTATATAATATTAGATTAACGAATCTAATATTTAATTTATGAATCTAAAGTAAATATAAAGTCCATAAGACAAAAATACTTTGTAAATGAAATTATAAAGTTGTTATAATTATGAGATTTTTATTATATCAAAGCATTGTTTCTAAAATGTTCTTGGTCAATATTCTCTTAAATACCGAATATTTATTAAAGTTGTAGAGACTGATATATATTATCTTTTTTTTATGAAAGGAAACAATTATTCTCATAAGCTGGGTATAAAAGATGTCTAGAACTAATATATAAGTGCTTGTCAAAAAACATGTACACTGAACTGATTCGCGTGAGAATTTTGTAAGGAGAGATCACTTATATTTATGAAAAAGTTATGTGGTTCTTAGACTTGAGATCACTAAGTTATATTATATAGAGAATATTATGCTTTGATCATGTTATTCGTTATCTTAATCGAGGTAATGAGAGGGCAGACATTGGGTATCAAATTGAACTATATAAAAATACTTGAGTGATTAGAAGATGATTCATCATCTTAGGTGAATTGGAAAAAATATTTTGAAAAATCCTTAGCTAAGGTAGAATGAGATTTGAAAATAGTTTCAAATCTTATTCAAATGATCAATGACTATAATATAGAGAACAAACATGATTTAACATGACAAACATACTCCATGCTTTAACGTTAAATTGAAACGTTATTGATAAAACAATATTAATTAAACTGAGAAATCAGTCACTGATGATTTATAATGTAAAATACGAAGCAAGGCCTTGAGTAAAAAACCTAATTAATCATGGAATGTGTTTAGAAGTCGAAAGCATGAATACAAATTACACATATTTGGATCTGGGGTTGACATGTGGCCTAAATGTTCCATTGGATTCGGATGGGAGACAACTTTTAAAAAATCTATTTGCCTAACTAGCGCACAATCAAATGCAACACTCTTGAAAAAAGAGGTTAGCCTACTCGAATGCACAAACTTGGACACAAACATTTCAAAAAACACAAGCCTAGACAGGAGAAACCCGACTTTGAATCATTGCACCTACTTTCTGTAAAAAAGGTATTTAGCATTAAATACTCTCGCATTATTCCATCATAACTAGGTTCACAGAACAATGTTAAGGATTATGATATCCTAAAAAATCCAAATAGCTTAGAAACATGGTTCTTGGGTTGAATAATTGGTTAATCAATTAATCTTAATAATCTCATATATTCTTCTTAACCAAGGTGGTTAATAACTTGTACTTGGTGCTTAGTAAACCAATGTAGCTTTTGATTAGTACTTGTAAAAGGTCTCATCTGGTAGATATGAAAACTCTCAAATGCTTAAGTAAGTATCTTTTTAGAGAGAGAAAATATAATAATATTCTAGAGAGAGATGTTATGAAAATATATATGTAGTAGAGAATGAAAATTGTGAACCTTTATTTTGAAGGATCCATTGTGTATTTATAGCTCATGAATCTTGTCATTTTATGGAGAGGCAGAGCTGGAGTGTAATTTCACATTTGATATTTTGAATTGTATTGTGAGCTATTCCACTAATTTTATCTAGCTAAAAGATAGAGACATGAGAAATCATGAAAGATTTGAACACACCTAATGGTGTTGGTGGAGTGTAAATTTGTTTAATTAAACCTATTTGGTGATAAATAATTCCCCTAAGATTTATGTAAAAATCTATGGAACTAATGACGTTAGATAGCCTACCTTGTTGGCCTAGCAGCGCGTTAGGCCAAGTTGTTGGGTCTAGTAGGCGTCAAATTTAGATTGTGTCTGGGTCTAGCAGACGCTAAACCTAGGTTGTGCTTAAGCCTAACTAATTTTCAAACCCACACGCTGGGTTTGGCAGCACCAAACCTAGCAACAATTTGATTTGGCATTGGCCAAACTCAGAATGCGTCTGGGCTTATCAGGTGCCAGACCCAGCCACATTTGGGTCTAGCTTTGGCCAAACCCAACAACACTTGGGTCTGGCCAACGCCAGACTCAGCTCAACGTGCTCGAGAATACGAGAAAAATATTATATGTATATTTTTCTTGATCCAACATTTTTTTGGAAAGAACGTATACAAAAATATACTAATAAATCTTAATTCATCACAATAAATGAACTAAATGATAATATCTTTTTCATTAAACTTATCATCTTTTTCATTAAACAATGAATTATCAATCATAAGAGGTTATTATCTCAAATGATTGTTATTAAAGTAAGTGTCATAATGTGTTCCCTACTTTAATTCTATCCGCATGCATGTTGGCATGGTTATTAAAATAAGTATAATGTTGGCATGGTTCAAGGCTATATAAATGATCTTGAACCATTAGATAATATAGAGTATAACTTTATAAATTCTCACTGCATAAACTTTAATGTCAAGAATTATTTGTGCATTTTCTTATTATTTTCTTTATTATATTTCAATAAACATGAACATTATATAGTCTTCAAGACTTCATTACTCATGTATTTTTGTTAATTTAAAGAAATAACTATATTGAGACTCCTATAATTTGATCTATTTTTCGTTTTACCTTTGAGATAGAACAAGAAAGAACAGGAGAAGGGGTGTGAGAGGAGGGGGAGGCTATGTTTTGAGAGGACTAAGTAGAGCTTAATTTTAGGGTTTTCTTTTATACTTGTTAGCATTTTATAGTAGGGTTTAATACTAGTTGAACCAGTTCAGTTTTGCTAAATTAATTTTAGATTTTTGAAACCGAAATCAAATCAAAGTTTTTTTAAAAGTTTTTTAATCAGTTTATTCGGTTTTTTTTTCTCTGTTTGATTTTTTTGGTTATTTTTTTGTTTTCTTAGTTTAATTGGTTTTTTTATTCACCCCTAGTTTTTGTCTTGATTAAATTAGGTTTATATTTTGTTTTTTTTAAAGAGAGAGGGAGAGATAATATGTTTGGAGAGAGAGTTTTTGATTTTCTATTTATAGGTGTTTATATATATATATATATATATATATATATATATATATATAAAAGACTAGTTTAGTCATTTCATAAAATTTGGATTCACCAGTGTAATTTTTCAAGATATAAAAAGAAAGCAAAAAACAATCAAACCAATAGGAAACTCGATATAATTTCCTCTAATTTAAATACTGGAGAATCATGCAATCCCAACAATGGATTATTTTGCAGTTACTCATGATTTTCAAGTTCAATAATTTGTCCTCGTTATTTTTTAGCCCAGTCATATTCCCTTGGAAAGGCCCTGATCCAGTGGGCTTTTGTTTACTACGTCGATACATTTTATTATTTATTTTAGATTTTTGATGTCTTATTTTTTAAATTTTGTAAATATTTCGTACCCACAAAGACACACTTCCCAATTTTACCTTTTCAATATTTTCATTAGAAAAAATTCATTATTTTCAGAAAATGCTTCAAGAATAATCTAAAAGAAGACATACTGCCACTCCAAAGCAAAAAAAAAATCCAAGCTCCTCGTAAAGAAAAATAACTAAATATAAACGTTAATTTTTAAAGGAAGTCATTAACCATCCCATTGAGGAGCACCCTGTACTGTCGCACATGACATAAAGAACAAAAATGCAATCCAATCATCACAAATGATCATCTTAAAATTGTTTGTCGTGCCAGCAGGTTCAATACAACCACACAAAATAACCCTGCTTGCTTGCATACATGCGTGTGAAAATGATGGATAAACATACAATATGGCTCTCTAAGAGAGGGAGATCCTGAAAACAATACCTCGTCTGGTATATGGTTAAGTACTATCCCTAAAAGCAATCGATATTATTCATGTTTTCATCGGAGAAAGACTCGTTAACAAGGTCTTGCAGAGCAATATCGTCCATATTGAAAAGCCCATAATCAGCCGGCATCTCTAAATGGGGTCCAAGGTCACTACAAACCGAGGAGTAAGCATTGCTATTAGGAAGATTATCAAGTGAAACATTGCATCCTTGGTCCTGGTGCAGTTGCTGTGCATTTTGCCTCGGTTGCTGCATGATCTGAGATAGTCGTCTATGATAATAGCTGTTGCCAAGAGGCTCCGTTTCTGCAGTAGCACAGCTATGGTTTTGAGCACTTCCGAGTCCAAAATTCAAGTTGATTGGGCCCTTGTGGCTCCCAAATGAAATTGAGGTACTAGGAGGACAGCCAGTGAATTGTTGCACTAAGGCTCTAAAATTAGCAGTGCTGGCATTGATGAGGGTTGCTGGCGTCTTCTTTGAAGCTCTAGACCTCCTTGTGACTGGCTTCGACACACAACCTTGAGGGGTCAACCTCTGATCACCAGTACTTGATGTAATCGATGAGCTGCTTGGATTTATGATATGATCAGATGCACCACTTGTTACATTAACAATGGTGGCATCCGAGAATCCAAAGGAAGATGTTGCCTGTCCATGAATGCTGCCCTGTTGATAGAGTTGCACCCAATCACTCGACTGACTAGCCATAGTGTCACTCATGGTGGCTTTGATTTGTACTCTTCAATTCTCGGTATGATGCTGTATCAACATGTGTTATTTAGCATGGAAAGGAACAAACATGGAGGCTAGTCATATACATGCCGAGGAGACAAACTTCGGTCAAAGTAAAAGTGCATACTTTTCACCATTCCTTGGGAGAGAGACAAAGACTGTGCCACTTCGGGCCCAAGTAAGTGTAGCTTCCTCGAAGCAACATCTGTTTTCGTCACCTTAGACTTATAGTAGGTTGTTTTTGGAGCTATCGAGATGGTCTTTGCATCTTGTTTATATTATTAATATAGGATTATCCGAAGGATATTTTATTGCACGCATGGAATCATCCTAACAGTTAATTAATTAATCCAACATATATTATTGCACTAAATCATTTTTCTTACACCGTTTCCTTTGGATGGACCGAGTTTAACTCATAGTTGTGAATCAAATTAGAGTATGTATTTTATATAGTTTTCATATCTTTCACCAACTTATAAATTTATCGTTCTCTCTATACATTAAGATCCATAAAAAAATGATTTGATTTAATGACGTGTCAAGTTATTTAAATTATTGCTAGGTCGATCGGGGCTATATATGCCGACAGATAAGTCTCCATCGCAGTACTGACTTTGATTTTTCAACCCAAGACACTGACGTTGAAAGGCTCGTCAATCTCTAACATAACGTGTGCACCCAGCTCCCAAGTCTCTTTTGAATGGAATCAAACATCCAATTAGGTTGTCCCTTCAATACAAGAAACGTCAACAAGCCATTCAATCTCCCTAACTTGGCTACCTAATCTTATATAACTAATTCCTATTCTCTAATAGTAATTAGTAATTCAGCACGTGGTACTAACGATGTTATTTGTCATTAATTAATGTATTTCTTAAACCATTTTACATGAAACAGGACATGCAGCAGGAATATCAACAATTCATTAATTTTCACGAACTTGTTTATTTACGGAATATATACCCACCATATATAGATGTAAGTTGCTTGGAAGTTCCAGCTCTTATAATTATCAATGTGAACATGTAATTAATTAATGAAACCAGCTAATACAAGATGGGTTTGAACATAATACCCTATTAAGTATTCGATTTTGTTACAAATTGATGACTTGTCATTAATCTCCAGAACAGTTGTGCCGTCACTCTGGCCCTACAAATTAATTAAGTAGTATTATCAGAGTAATCAATATATAATTAGCGTTTCATAAACGGACCTGATGATGATATCGAAGTTTGTGAGCCAGGCATTGATGTATTTCTGATCTTGTTTAATACTGGATTAGGTAGGATTATGTTCCCACCTAAGCCAAATGGAAACGAAGTAAATGCCTAAAACAAGGCCTCTGCTGATCTCTAAAATTAAGGGTCAATTCAGGAAATATGATTAGGCTTAGCCATTAATTA
>Ga0325414_1003407_pt1 | contig 16491 bp, 10 predicted proteins | sample PopdelMetagenome_8_FD_206183 | JGI IMG/M metagenome (GOLD analysis project Ga0325414, IMG submission 206183) | Populus deltoides microbial communities from Bellville, Georgia, United States - Leaf-PdKOR-R3 | ecosystem: Host-associated > Plants > Phyllosphere > Phylloplane/Leaf | place: USA...
AATCACATAGTTTTGTTACTTTTTTTTAATTTTTAATTTATATATATATATATATATATATATATATATATATATATATATATATATATATATATATTCAAATCTTCTAAAAATACGCCGTATCGATATCATGAAAGGTACGCTCTTAATCTAATAAAAAAATAAAACAAATTATCATTCCAAGTCAACTCATCCTACCCTTTCCCCCGCCGGCCTCCTCCGCCAACAAAATAAAATATGTAAACAGAAAAAGTCAATCCATCCCCTGAGAGACGTAAAGAAACCACTACGAGGTTGTTGACCTTGTAAGTTTATTAATTATTTAGACAAATCTACAAAAGCAAAATAATACGGCATGCCTATAGAATTTAGGATGTTTCAAGGATTTGTCAATCAAGCAAAACCAACAATGGCCAACTATAAATGCACACGCACACCCCTCCTTTCGTCTTCACTAATCACCACCATCCTCGAGCTTTATCCTCCTTTCATCTCCTTGATTTTCTTCAAAAAAATTAAAATTATGGCGAAAAGTCCTTCAACTCCAATCCATCTCATAGTTATGTTACTAGTAACATATTTTTTGTGCACCATGGGAAAATCAAATGCGCTGACATGCCCACTACCACCGGAACTAGCAACTAAGCTTCATGTTGATCCAGTAGCCATAGATTCAGCATCTACTGATTACGGTAACATAGTCCATAGCAAGCCAGCTGCTGTTCTTTATCCATCATCCATTGAAGATATTCAAATACTAGTAAATTCCTCATACAATTGTCCCATTCCTTTTGGTATATCTGTTAGGGGAAATGGCCATTCTGTTAATGGACAGGACATGGCTCGTGATGGTGTGGTAGTGGATATGAAAAGTTTGAGAGAAGATAAAAATGGGATCAAAATTAGGGTTTCTAAAAACCATTTATTCGCTGATGTTGGAGGTGAGCAATTATGGATTGATGTGTTACACACCACTGCAGCACAAGGACTTTCACCGGTGTCGTGGACCGACTTTTTGTACCTAACTGTTGGTAGTACGCTTTCTAATGCTGGAATCAGTGGGCAAACATTTCTGCATGGCCCTCAGATTAGCAATGTTTATGAACTAGATGTTATAACTGGTATGTTTCCCTTGAATATATTTTCACTTTGTTTTTCCAGTAAGAAATAGGCCTAAAAAGAAGAAAAGAAAAGTGGGTTTACTTGATAGCATTGTGTTTTTTCTTGATTCAGGAAAAGGGGAGCTTGTGACCTGCTCTAAAAGAAATAATTCAGATCTATTTGATGCTGTTCTGGGAGGCTTAGGCCAATTTGGGATTATAACTAGAGCAAGGATTGCTTTAAGGTCGGCACCAACAAAAGTAATTATACAAACCTGGGGAGTTGTGCTTCGCTCTCTCTCGCATTAACAATTTTTCAATTAAGCATGAATGAATGTTTTGACATCTGGTTACATGCCTAATAATGGTGCTAAACTCAAAGAAAGAAAGAGACAGGCATGCTGAATTTTAAAAGTTTCCAACAATTTGAATATTTCGATCAAATCTTAAATATATGAATAAACTATTAATTAGCTCCAACAATTTGACATGTGGGGCTTTTCAATTGCAGGTTAGGTGGTCTCGAGCATTTTACAGTAATTTCTCTGATTTTATCAGAGACCAAGAAAGAATAGTTAGGGGTGGCCAAAGAGATGTAGCCAATTATTTGGAAGGTTCACTTGTGTTGGATAATGGCACTCCGACTGAGTGGATAACCTCCTTTTTTCATCCAACTCAGCTCCCTCAAATTATGTCCTTGGTTAAAACATATGGTATCATCTATTGTCTTGAGCTTACCAAGTACTACTTCATAGAAGATATAGAGAGAGAAATAGACCAGGTAATCAAGTTCATCATCGATCATATCAATAATTAGATATCACTAACTATATAGTATATTTTATACGGTTAATTACACTATCTCTAGAAAGTTTGACAAAAACCTTTTCACATTTGAAAGATGTCTATGTAATTTCATGATATTTCAAAAGATGTTAATTAATGTTGCTCAACATATTCTTAAAACGAACTGACAAGTTTTCAGTCTAATCTATATTCTATTTTATGCAACGAATATTATATAAACTAGATCAGTTGACATTTTATACATGTATGGTTCAATATGTATTTTCTTGTGAACATAATTTTCAAAAAAAAAATTGAATAATTAAGTTAGTGGTCACTGTCGATTCTCTTACATACATTAGTTTAATAACGAATCTGGCCATTGTCTTCTTATAGGATTTACAACAAGTATTCAAAGACTTTTCTCATGTTCCTGGTTTCATCGATGCAAAATTTGTCTCCTATCAAGAATTTTTGACGAGAGTCCCAAATGCTGAGAATGAATCACAGACACATCCATGGCAAAATCTATTTATCCCCCAATCTCGAATTTCAGATTTCAATGTAGGTGTCTTGAGAGATATTGTTCTTAAAAGAAACATCACCACAGGACCTGTCCTCCTTTACCCTTTGAACCGACACAAGTAAGTAACCTATAATAGTATCCTAATAAAAAAAACGTGTGTGTGTGTGTGTTACTTCAACAATAATAAAAGTTTTCCTTAAAATTTCAGATGGGATGCTGAGTTGTCTGCAGTTATACCAGATGAAGATATCTTTTATACAACATCGTTCTTGCATACAAGTGGGATTGATAATTGGCAGGTCTACGAAGATCAAAATCAAGCAGTTATTAAATTTTGTGAAGGAGCTGGTATCAAGATTGTGAAATATCTTGCTGATTATACAACCATAGAGGAATGGATTAAGCATTTTGGCTCAAAATGGACAACTTTTCGAGAGAGGAAAGTGCAATATGATCCAAAGAATATCCTATCGCCAGGGCAAAAAATATTCACCAGCGTTTAGTGTTTACATTTCTGGTCATGATCATGTATATCAATAAATATCAATTTCTTTTATGTTTTCTTTTTTATTTTAGTTTCTTCACTTCTTGTGAAAGCAGAGGAGGAGAACAGTGATAGTTTCCATCATGATGTTAGACCCAATATTGCTTTTGGCGTCTCGGACCCGTGCTGTATATTGAAGTAGACATGACAACCACACTTGTAATTCATATGCATAAAGCTAGAAAGCAATTACCAATATATATATATATATATACACGGTACTAGAATCTACTTTAAATTTGCGACATTCCTCCGTGCAGCACTTCGAGGGTGTTTGGCAGTGTGGTAGTGGTTGTTTTTCAAATAGCTTTTCGTGCCGAAATACATGCCAATGATTTTTTTTATTTTTTAAAAATTATTTTTGACATCAGCACATCAAAACGATCCAAAAAATACAAACCACACTTAATTTTAACAAAAAAAAAATTGAAATTCAATTAAAAATAAGTCCAACTACAGAGCCAAACAAGCTTCGAGTATTCAAAGCTCATTTCACCTTTCACGTTGATTACTTTCACAGAGCCCAAGCAACTTCTTTAGCTCAGGACTCTCATCATTGGATTGTAGATCAACAATGAGATGGTGGTATTATATTGTAATCAAGATTTCAATTCTGTTTTGATAGGTATTTTATTTTATTAATTAAAATAAAAAATACAAACCACACTTAATTTTAACAAAAAAAATTAAAATTCAATAAAAAATAAGTCCAACTACAGAGCCAAACAGGCTTCGAGTATTCAAAGCTCATTTCACCTTTCACGTTGATTACTTTCACAGAGCCCAAGCAACTTCTTTAGCTCAGGACTCTCATCATTGGATTGTAGATCAACAATGAGATGGTGGTATTATATTGTCATCAAGATTTCAATTCTGTTTTGATAGGTATTTTATTTTATTAATTAAAATAGAATATTTTAATTTTAAAACATTTTAACATACCATTTTGAGATTATATTATTCATATATATATATATATATATATAATATAACAAATATAATTCAAATTCAAGATAAATTAATTATAAATTATACAATACAAATAAATATAATTTAAAATTTAAAATATTTCTAAATAGTCAAGATTAAATAAAACTTTAATTTAAAGTAATTCAACTTAAACAAAATACCAAAATATTGTAAAATTAAAATGTTTAAATAACACAAAAGAAACATAAATCAAATCCAAACTTTTCACTTCTAAAAGATAAAGGGAAACCACACAAGTCATTCACGTCAAAATGCTACTATAGCAATTAATTCTTGAACGAAGGTAGAGGGAGTTGGAATCCGAGTGTCACATTTAGGTCAACACACGAACACCACCCAATTAATATTTTCTTAACTCTTAATTAAACTATAAGTTTTGTTTGTCACCCTTTTAAATTCCCTTCAGTTTACCCCATTCAATATCACGAGGAGGTCATGCTTTTTTTAAGGATAATAAGAAATAATCCAGTGCTTTTTATATTATAATCGCATTGCAAAATATATTTTTATTGTGATATTAATGGAGAATGATTTTTGATCCCTTAACATTTTATAAAAAAAGATGTGTAACTCATGTTTTATTCAACCAAAAAAATGGAATGAATGTAATAGTCTAATAGATATTGGTGTCAATGAAGGTTTGTTAGGAGAGGGGAGTTCAATGAAGATGAATTTACCCTTTGACCATGCCAAAAAAATAGATTAGGGTCCATAAATTTATTATTATTGTTGTTTTGTTTGATTTTTTATTTTTAGATTGATTAAAGATTGTTTTATAGTTGAAAATGGAGTTATTAATATTTATATGGTATTTTTAGGATTTGTTTTAGTTAAAATAAGTTGAAGTTTTGGTTTGATTCAATAGCTTTTCAAGACCGAAACGGAACGTGTGAAATGAAACCGGAACATTCCAGCTGAAATTTATCCGAAAAATCCGGAACGGACCAAGATTTAAAATGAGATGAAAATTGTTCCATTTTGTTTTGTTTTTTGAATTGGTACAAAATGTTTTAGCCATTCTGGACAAAACGGAACGGAATTGACAACCTTGATTGTGATGGGTATGTGTTTTCTATTTAATATTTTTGTGTTTTGAAAGACTCCAAATCTATAAATAGAGTGTTAGTCCAAGCTGAACCCAATATATTTGGGTTCAGCCATGAGTTGAGGTCAAGTTATCGTTTGTTTGATAAGATGTTAGATCTAATAAGTTTAGATTCAGCCATTAGCTGAGCTCAAGTCACCATTGATCCAGCATGAAAGCATGCTTAATATACTTGGGGTTCAGCCATTAGGGGTTTAATGAGCTGCCTGATCTATTTTTTTCTAGGTTTGGCTACACGCCAGACCTCGTTGGACTTAGAGATCCATGTTAAAATCATAAAGTTCTTTCTTCAAATTATTTACATAAACTGTTCATGTTAGGAATAATTATGTCCCTACATTTATAGATGTATAAAAGATCTCTCAAAGGGCCTACCACATTTCCCATTTTATTAATTAATGACATATAAGGGATATTTGTCCCTCATTAATGATGTCTAATAGATATTTTTCATCTTGGATAGACCTTGAGGAAAAGCTCCTCTACTTGTCTAAATGGAAAAAATAACCCCTGGTATTGGACTAGTAATGGTCCTTGAAGGAAAGAGTGGAGGTTAGAATCGAGGCTACAGAAGAATTGAGAGATGCCTCGCTAAGAGAAAATAAGCAAGCCGACACAAAAGTGGGTTTTACCCTAACACCAACACAATAATAGTCATTGACAGAGCTCTTTCATATCCAAAGTCCAATTTTGCAATAGGCATTTATAGCATGTCAGGAATCAGTCCTTAAATTATCACTCATCAGTTGAAAATGGACCTAACTATTCATCTAGTTCGTCAGGAAAAAAAAAGGAATTTTAGGGTTGAAAAACATAAAGAAATAACACAAGAGGTGGATAAGTTCCTGGATGCTAGCTATATTAGAGAAGTGATATACCCTATCTAGTTAGCAAAAGAGGAAAAAACAATTTTAATAACTAAAAAGGAGCATTTTGTTATAGAGTTATACCTTTTGAGTTAAAGAATGTTGGAGCTACTTACCAACAGATAATGAATAAAATAATCAAGAATCAGCTTGGGAGGATTATGGAGGGATAAATTGATGACACGTTAGTGAAGAGGACCTTGAAGAAGTCTTTTTTATGTTAAGTCATCACCAGATGAAACTCGTCCCTTCCAAGTGTGTCTTTGCCATCAAAGGAGAAACATTTATGGGTTTCCTATTAAGCAACAAGGAATTGAGCCTAATCCAAAAATGGTTCAAACCATATTAAGCATGACTCATCGATCAGTAAAGGAAGTTCAACATCTTACAAGGAGATTGGCTACTCTTAATCGGTTTATTACTTATCTGAGGGAGCATACCCTACTATTCTTCAAGACATTGAGAAACATAACTAATTTTAAGTGGACCTCAGATTAACAAAAAGATTTTAATCAATAGCGCTTACACCAACACATCATTATGCCTAAACAATCATATATTCACTTTAATATTAATTCATATATGGTTTCATCCCCTCCATTCATATTTCATCAAGACAGCAAACACTTTTGTTACATTATCATTTTATTCATATTTCAAATTTATTTTGTTCATGAATCCCTTATTATTATCTGACATATTATCAAACAATGGTTTCACATCTATTATTTGCTATCGATACCACAATCACAAGGTAATAGCTTGTTTCCTTAGTTACCGACTTTTTGCCAACCTAGTATCACACTTGGGGTGTGTGTGTGTGTGTGTGTGTGTGTGTGTGTGTATTTCATTCTATCTCAAGATACATGATTCATTATATTTTTCATGCTTACAAAGTCTACTGAATCACAACCGCGCTCTGATACCAACTGTAACAACCCCAATTTTTCTCGCAATATATTGGAAATTTTCAGGTAATTTTTTTTTTCAATATACAGGTTCCACCAAAATTTCTACCAAAATTTCGGCAGTCTCCCCTATACTGGTAGGTCCCAAGTTATCAACATATACCCTATTTACACTTCTAATATCTCACATCTCATAACTCAAAATCACGTCCCAATCATCATGGGTCTCAACCCAACTCATTATCATCAACACAACACATCTTATTTAATAACATCATATAATGTAGTCAAAAAGGTACTAAGAGTTTCAACCATTAGATTAAAGACATACATTCAAATTTACGGATTAATATTACATCTCAAGTTTTAGGAGATAAGTCTTTTAATTAAATAATTTACATGGTCAAAAGCAAAAGATAACTAAACTAGTATTGCCCTTGACGCGACTCTGATGGACCTGAAAATAGAAATTAACATGTACACATAAATATAAAAGATAGTAACAAGCAATAACAATGGCAAACAATAATCTCTACGGAATTTCTTTTTATATATAAAATTAGGCATAAACCTCTTTTACAACATATATTCTCCATCTATTACCAATATTCGTCTAATATCCTATCTCATGTGCCAAGAATAATTCCATCTTGGAAATCTAAACACAATTCAACGGTTTGCGAACACTATCTCCTTATAAATCAATTCTCACTTGATACCAAGATATTCCTCTCTTGGTATCATTAGCTTATCTCATTCTTTTGGAATAATTAATCAATATTTTTTCTTTTCTAAATCTGTTGCTAGAAGGTAATTGCCGAAACTAATAAATCTCATTAGTATCATTAGTCTTCTAATATTGGGCTAGACTAATCAATTTAAGAAATATCAGCACTGATGAAACCTCATCGATACCATTAGCAATCCAAACTTGGATAGTTAATCCATGCCATTTGATTCTTCCATTCGTACTGAATCCCTTTCATTTTTCTTATTAACATCATATACATTGTAACCACGGTTGCCAAGTATCATTGGCACACAATCTTAGTTATTGTCATTACGGTCACTAAGTATCCTTCACATAACCTTGGTCACCCTCATCACAGTGCCAAGTATCAATTTATGCCCTTAGCCACCATCATTATGGTGTTAAGTATCATTGTAATGTATCATTAGCCATCAACATTATGGTAATCAATTATCTATTAATTCCCCTCCAATCTTCAAATCATTGTGTCTACCCAATAACCACATTAATTAATTTACTCAATATATTAGTCATATATTAATTATTTTACTCATAACATTTATAATTTACTACTTCTAACTTCAATCAATTAATTCACATAATCTTTTCAAAACTTAACTATCCAGCTAACTCATCTCAATTGCCAATAATTCTGGTAATTTCATATAATTACCCACACATTTGGTTAACCTTCTTGGTTACCAGTACATCTGGTAATTCCATACGAATTACCCAGCCTCCAGCTAACTTCTTTTGTTAGTCAATCAATCCTGTAATTCCATACAAATTACACCATATCCAGTTAACTTCCTTGTTAACCAATAAACCCGGTAATTTTCTTAATTACCCAAGAAATCTGGCTAACCAATCTTGGTTGTCAAAGTCAATCCGGTAATTCCATACGAATTACCTCTTTTGTTAGTCAATTAATCTGGTAATTCCATACAACATCCAGCTAACCTCTTTTGTTAGTCAATCAATCCGGTAATTCCATACGAATTACCCCATATCCAGTTAACTTCCTTGTTAACCAATAAACCCAGTAATTCTCTTAATTACCCAAGAAATCTGGCTAACAGATCTTGGTTGCCACAATCAATCTGGTAATTCCATACGAATTACCCAGCACCCAGCTAACCTTTTTTGTTAGCCAAATAATTTCGGTAATTTCTCTTAAACTACCAATAATTCTCATGTGTAATAATCACTCAACTTATTCATTTGTTTCATTCTTTTAACATCAATTAAACACACAACATAGATATTTAAGAAAAACAAATAATTACAAAATAAGGTGATGAATTACCTACCTAGAATAGGTGCATGTGCTGCCACTCCATGCAATTGTCCAATCCCCACAGCTTCCCCTGTACCACCAGGGATTCAATTTTTATCATCAATACAACCAACATCACATCTTCATTTAATTCTCATTCAACTAATATTATCAAATCAATCACAAGGAATTTTCTTTGAGATCTCATACTCTTACTCATTTTCATGTTTATATTCATTCTTATAATTTTGTTATCAAAACCATCACTCAACAGCAATTCCAAGCAAAGATTAAAAATTGTCTAATTCAAATCAATTTAGCTTAACCAACCCAGAACATTATCTAGTGTCTTAATCCTAACTAAAGCTGTAAAACTCAGTTTTGGGCGTAATTTATCTCTATGAAAGGCTAAAACATGAAAATACAACTTTTATGAAGAAACCATCTCCAAATTATTTTGTTTTAAAGCTCAAAATCAACAATCACAATAGTCCCTCCTTTATAGCTAAAATTTTGGACAACGAGGTTTTCATTCCTTGGAAATCCTTTTCAACTTCCAATTTATTTTCATGCAAAAACAACATCATCAAAGGTCATTTGGCATCATTAAATCACAAATTCAAACCAATTCTAAAGCAAAACATTCAAACAATTTCCCTACCTCTATAATATAGCAAAGATCAGACCAAAAATAAGGAAACTCAGTCCTTTTGGGATTTCTCCTATTATTATTATTAATACAACAAAATGATGAACTATTCATTTTCTTTCGCTTTCTCCTCGTGCGATTAAACATATACGGCAAACCTTAACAATTAATATTCTTATATCATTATCACAACAACAATTTCACCCTACTAGTTGGAATCCATGACAATCTTCATTAACTAATCAATTTGCCAAAAATACTTATGGCTAGCTTTAAATATGTTTTATTTTCCAAATTTCTTTTATTTCAATTTCTTCATAGTTCCACCTCATTTATAACCACACAACCAACAAGTTAGCTTTGTATTCAATCAACATGTTCATTTAGCAATGTTCCTTACTATTCTTACACAATAATCATTCTTCCCCTCATATAAAGAATACATAATTAATCTATAATAATACTAATAACAAGAACATATTTTACCATTACATCTTCCATAAAACCTACACCCACACAATTCTAATTTCATCAAAACATGTATTTAATCAAGCTTACTACATTTTGCCAAAACTAGAAATAGATTCAAAAGGCAATAAGTCATCAAAATCTTATTATTGTTTTAAACCCAACGGTCAGACTACATATCATAGCGTTGTGCATACTATATCTCAAAATCATAATGATCCAACAGTTAGATCTCCCCAGATCTGTATAAAACCAAGCTTACCTGAAAATAGACGAGCTACTGTTCAACATGCACAAAACCTTGCCGAACAATGAGTTTCTGATCTTCTTCACCATCCAGAATGAAGGCAACATCTAGGCATACCACATATCCAAATATGAGTATGATCCAACGGTGGAAGAGAGAGAAATTGGTCGGCGACCAAACTGCCCTGCAAGTGCATTTCTTTTTTGTTTTTCAGGACATTTCCGATGATGATTTATGCCAAATGCATTGTGTTCCTTACGATCCCTCCGGTCACTTAGAGGAGTGTAATAAGAACAACATATCCAAAACATAGCATGAACCAACGGTGGAGTCCAGAGATATGGCCACCGGAGCATTATTGGTTTTACTCCAAAATCTGCAGCTCTCTCTATCCGCTTTTCTCTATTTTTTTCTTTTTTTTTCTTTTTCTTTTTTTTTCTTTTTCTTTTTATTTTTTTTAACTGGTGGCATTTGCAGTTTTATAGGCACCTTTTTCCATAATTATAATTTTATTCCTCATTCATGCCTTTATGTATTTTATTTTATTTTTCATGTAAACTATCTGGTTTATTTTTGCTTAAATTGTTAGTCTTTACCAAACTCTGATTGGGATGAGATATTTAACCAAGGTAGGAAAACATATTATTAAACTTCATGCAAAATTTCATCCCGATCCTACGATTGGATTGAGAATTCTGCTTCCTAATGTAAACTTGTTCAGTTCATGACTTTTCATAAACAATCTAGATTTTTCTTGTTCAATCTTCACACAAAAAAAAATCATATTAATTATCCTTCTAAACCTTTATGGTCATTTTATTATTTTGGAATGTATTCATTTTAGGATTTCCACCTTTATTTATTTATCGGGCTTATTACCGTTTCAAAATAACGTCACTGAATTTTAATCGGTGCTTGCACCTTCAGTCCTACCATTTTCATTGCACTATCCTTTATTATAATGCATTCTTTATTACCTCACTTATTTCCTAAAAATATTTTGTCATTTTTCTCATTATTTTATCTATCAAAACACGTTACCAATTTCTCTGTCCTTATGAATTATAAACCAAAATTCATTTTATGGAGGTCATCTCTTCCATTATATATCATTATTTATCTATTATTTCTAATCTTGGTTTCCATCACTCATTGAAATATTACCACTTTCAGTCTTACGTTTACATGAGGGTTTACACATCTACATATTTAAATTATAAATTTCCAGGGTTTTCACACCTATTATCTCAAAACTACCATATATCACAATGCTAAAGTGAAGAATAAAATATTTAAATTTGGAGATTTGGTCCTAAAGAGATTGGAAGCTACAGGCAACAGAGAAAGTAAGGGCAAGATAGTCCCAAAATAGGATGGTGCTTTCAAAGTCATAAGAGTAGTCAAGGTGAATACCTATTATTTTCTGTTAAAGTTGTTAGAATTTACTTTATTTGTTTTCTGTTAATAAATCCTATTAACTAGGAATCACAGTTGTGAATCACAGTTGTTGGGTTGATCGAGTTAGTAGGTTTCTGTTATTATTATCTAGCTTATTTTTCTGAGAAGCAGTTGTGATGTAAGGCTATTTAAAGCCAACTATTCTTCAATTCTAAACTGTGAGTGAAGATACAGTTTTAGTTTACTTGCTAATTTTATTCTGATAATCAACAATTGGTATCAGAGCAGGTTATAGGATTTATTCGCGAGAGACAAGAAACTGCAGTTTCTTAAAGAGAGTTAAACACAGAGAGTTTTAAACACACAGAGAGTGCAGCATCAACAATTGTTGTAAGTTGTTTTATTTCCAACAATATGGTTAGCCTTATTATTATTTGAAGCAGCAGTTTTCTGTAAACATTTGAAATGGCATTTGAGGGAAACACTAGTGGATTTGTTCAACCAGCAATTCCAAGGCTTAATGGTTATTATAATCATTGGAGTATGTTGATGGAGAATTTTCTAAGATCAAAGGAATATTGGGGACTCATTGAGGAAGGAATTCCAGAAGCAAGAGAGGGCACAGATCTGACTGAGGCACAGTCGAAGGCAATATCAGACTTGAAGCTGAAAGATCTGAAGGCAAAGAATTTCTTATTTCAAGCAATAGACCGGATTGTTTTTGAGACTCTTCTCAAGAAGGACACTGCTAAAAACATATGGGACTCCTTAAAGAAGAAGTATCAAGGCACCACTAGAGTTAAACGTGCTCAGTTGCAAGCTCTTCATAAAGAGTTTGAAATGCTACACATGAAAGTTGGAGAATCTATTGATGAGTACTTTGCAAGGACATTAACTATTGCAAATCAAATGAAAATGCATGGCAAAAAACTAGAAGATGTGACAGTCATAGAGAAAATCCTACACTATATGACTTCTAAGTTTGATTATGTGGTATGTTCAATAGAAGAATCTAATGACATTGATATTATGTCAGTAGATGAGCTGCAAAGTTCACTATTAGTGCATGAATAACGCATGTCTAAACACATTGAGAAAGAACAAGCTCTTAATGTGACTCATGCTGGAAATTTCTTTGGAAGAGGCAGAGGTCGTGGAAGCTTTAGAGGAAGAGGACGAGGACGTGGTCGTGGCACTGGAGAAGGAATCTTTGACAAGGCATTTATTGAATGCTACAATTGCCATAAGATTGGTCACTTTCAATGGGAATGTCCTTATAAAAGAGCAGAAAAAGCAAACTTTGCTGAAATAAAAGAAAAAGAAGAGATGTTGTTGATGGCTTACACAGAGAACAACCTAGCTGGAAATGGAGCAATGTGGTACCTTGATTCTGGATGCAGCAATCACATGACAAAAAACAAAAGTCTTTTTCTATGACTTGAATGAAAATTTTCAAGAAAAGGTCAAGCTTGGAAATGATTCTAGCATGAGTGTTATAGGAAAAGGATTTGTTAAAATGCTGATGAACAAGAAGATGCAGAATGTAAGTGATGTGTTTTATATACCAGAACTTAAAAGCAATCTGATCAGCCTAGTACAATTGCAAGAAACAGGTTGTTCAATTATGTTCCAGAAAGGAACCTATGAATGTCAAAAATCATCTCTTCCTTTCTCTCCCACTCTAAGTAAGCTTTAGGGTCAGATTTTCCCTTAAATGCATAGGAGGAATTTTGATGATTTGGGTGATTTAGGGTCAAATAACAAACTCCTATGGTAACAAGTAATGGTGGCAATAGCTCTCCAAGGTTCCGCTCCGTGAGTTTGGCCTCTGTCCACTGTTTACTTTCTTCCTTGCTTAGATCTGTCGGCACTTGTTCAGTTTCGTGGTTATGGCCAACAAAAATTCCCACAAAAAGACGAAACCTAAGTCCCACAAACTCAAACCGCAAGCCTTAATTAACAATTCTGTTCTTGAATTAAAGGCTCCATCTCCATCCCGCAATGTTCCCCCAAATTCAAATTCACCTTTAGATGGGTCTTCGGTGGAGCACAAAAATCCATCTTTAGATGGGTCCCTTGAAGCCAATTGTGCCAAAGTGAAAGCTTTGTCTTCGGTGGAGCACCTAATAAACCCTTTAGATGGGTCCCTCGACGGCGATTGTTCTGAAGATGGAGAGTTTGAAGAAGAACAACTTGACTTCTCTTGTTCTGAGGAAGAATACGCAACATCTCCTCCCCCACCATCTTCTCCGGCTCCGGCCATTTTAGAACCGCCGTTTTCTCCGGCTCCGGTTGTTCTAGAACCACCAGTCCCTATAAGTTACACTTCTACTCCGTCCAGATCTGTTAAACCAGGTAACCCTTCTGTTCCCCCACCTGTTAATGGTAAATGGAGAGATTTATTCTCTACAAACAGAAATATTTTTTCTTCACCGAAGCTCACACATTTCTCAGCCTTACATGATATTTCGTCCTGTCCATTTTTAATTGAAGATCTAGATCACTCATGTGATGACTGGAAATTGTGTGCAATTGGTTATGTTTCTGGCAAATTTCCTGGTTATAGAGCTTTGAATAGCATCATTGAGAATGTATGGAAATGTGCAGCCACACTGAGCATGCATGAATCGGGTTGGCTTGTATATAAATTTCAAAGTGAAGAAGATAAGTGGTCTGTGCTGGGTAAAGGGCCATACTTAGTATATGGTAGGCCATTAATCTTGCGTTCAATGTCTGAGTACTTTAATTTTTCATCTTCTGAGATGTCTCAAGTTCCGGTCTGGATCCAGTTCCCCTACCTGCCTTTAAAATGCTGGACACCTTTATGCTTATCCAAGCTAGCAAGCGTGCTGGGTAAACCTTTACAGTGTGACAAATTTACTGCCACCAAGGAAAGGATATCATGCGCATGGGTTCTAGTTGAAGTTGACCTCCTAGCTGATCTTAGATCCTCCATCAACGTCTCCCTGCCTAATGGAAACTCATTTATTCAAAAGGTTATCTATGAGACTCTACCAAAGTTTTGCAAGCACTGTAAAGTGCTAGGCCACTCCACTGGAACATGTTCCAAAGGTAAGGAAGAGGTCAAAAAGTTTGTGAAAGCCGGCCCTGGAGCTACCAAAAGCAATGACAAAGACAAGGGAAATGACTCCACTCACAACCTTGCTGCTGCAACGTGGACCATTGGTGTCACAAACGTTGATAAGGCTGCCTCTTCAAGTGCAGCTCCCAAAGGCAAAGACAAAGACAGTAGAAATGACTCCACTCATCTCCACCTAGCTGCTGCAACGTGCTCCAATGAAGAGCTCCCGGCTGCTGCAACGTGCTCCAATAAAGAGCTCTTGGCTGCTGCAGCGTGCTCCAATGAGACCGCTGTCCCTGCTTGTGCAGCTACAAAAGCAAATGTGAAAGTCAAAGAAATGGTCTCCACTTGTCTCAACCTGGTGGATGAAGCTCTTGTGGATATCCCATCTGTTGTTGCTCCCACGGTACAAGTTCCAAGTGTTGCTCCTTCTCCAGTTGATATCTCTAAACCTGTTGTTCCCACTCATCCCCCAACGTCTTGTGCAACTCATCTTTCTCCAGTTGATGCCTCTGAACCCATGGCTCCCACTCATCCCCCAGCGTCTAGTGCAGATAAGAATGGTCAGCTATGCTCCTAAGTCACGGCTGTTGGTTCAGAAGAGTGGTATATTGTGGGTAAAAGGAGGCACAAATCAGGGAACAATAAACAGTCATCTCCTCCTTTGCATGCTGAAGGTAACCAGCCTGTTGCAAACAATGCTACAGGTAACCAGCAAGCAAGACAACAGGTTTCCAAGGAGAAAGCTCCTGCTTGCTCAGTTGACATAGTTGGGACAAAGACTCTTCAGCGTCCACGTTCAGGTGTGCTCACCAGGAGCTCGTTTCATAAGACTTCCAATACAGTTGCTGGCATTAGTGGGGTTCCTCCCACCCTCCCCCAACCATGATTATCCATTGCTGGAATGTGAGAGGGCTGAACAGCCCTCTCAAGCAGCATGAGGTCGCTGGCCTCATGAAGAGTAAGAAGATTGACGTATATGGTCTTCTAGAGACTAAGCTGTCTATGTCTAAAGTTAAATGCATGCATACTTTTTAGTTAAAGGCTTGGAAGTTTGTTTGCAACGCTGAATCTGCAGCCTATGCACGTATAATTGTGTTTTGGAATCCTGAAACAGTTAAAGTTGACATGCTTCACTTCTCTGCCCAAGGGATTCACGTTATGGTCACAAGCTTGGTGCAACAATTCTATTTTACAGCTACCTTCATATATGGTTTTAATACCATTACTGCCAGGAGAGATCTGTGGGAGGACTTAAGAAGATGGGGTCCGGATGCTCCATGGCTGCTTCTTGGTGACTTCAACTCTATCCTCTCTCAAGAAGACAAGCATAACAGGGAGCCAGTTTCCACCTATGAAACCACTGACTTCAGGAATTGTTGTTCTGATCTTGGGATAGCTGACCTGAACTCTACGGGCTCCCATTTTACATGGACAAATGGTAATATCTGGACAAAAATAGATAGAGTTATGGCAAACAACCAATGGTTCAATTTACAGCAACGGGCTCATGTAAACTTTGGAAACCCGGGAGCCTTCTCAGACCACTCACCTTCTACTGTCCAGTTGGGTTTACATGAACTTTATGGCAAAAGAAACTTCAAATTCTTTAACATGTGGGCTGCTCATCCACAGTTCTTGGAAACCATCTCCCAGCATTGGTCTCTAGATATTTACGGGTCTCACATGTATATTCTATGCAATAAACTCAAGCACTTAAAGGGAAGGCTGAAAACCTTGAACAATCTCCACTTTAGTCACATTTCAGAGAGAGTTGCAAGAGCAGGGAAAGAAC
>Ga0325414_1003408_pt1 | contig 16490 bp, 12 predicted proteins | sample PopdelMetagenome_8_FD_206183 | JGI IMG/M metagenome (GOLD analysis project Ga0325414, IMG submission 206183) | Populus deltoides microbial communities from Bellville, Georgia, United States - Leaf-PdKOR-R3 | ecosystem: Host-associated > Plants > Phyllosphere > Phylloplane/Leaf | place: USA...
ATAAAAATATTTATTGTGCCACCCATCTAGAAAGATTATTCTTAGATATTTATTCATAAGCAAAAGGGAAGAGGGAAGGATATAGAGATAAATTTAGCTATAACCCATTAATGTAAATATTAAATAACTTTTTGAATATTTTTTTTCTGGCTCATTTTCTTTTTATAGAAATGATTATTTTTAGTTCATTTCGGTTTTTATAAAAAAAAATAATCAAATTAAATTTTTTTAAAAAAACTAAAACTTATTCAAACTGATCAGGTTCGGTTTGGTTCGGTTTTTTAGAATAAAAACCGGTTTGGCTTGGTTTTTTTTATTTTTTTTGTTTGGGTTCGGTTCGGTTCAGTTTTTTCGGTTTCAGGCTTGTAAAATGAAACCGAACCAAACCAGTTGGTTTTTTTAAAATTTTAATCGGTTTAATCGTGTTTTTTCACGGTTCGGTTTTTTTGGTTATTTGTTTTTTGGTTTTCTCGGTTTAATTATTTTTTTAATTTTTTTGCTCACCCCTACCCTTTTATATATATATAAAAATAAAAATTATTTTTATTTTTATTTTTATTTTTATTTTTATTGATATCCACTATTATCCATAATTTTTCTATCTCCTATCAAACGTACATAACACTTCATCCTTCAACTTTTTTTTATATATCTTTAACACTACAAATCAAACACAACTTTACATAAGAGGAGAAAATACAGTTCAAAATATATTTAGAATAATTACTCCTCTCAAGGAGGCAGACGCCTGATCTGATTTTAGCTCTGTCATGGTGAAGATGGGAGACATGGAACCACCGTCTGGTTCTCAAGGGAAGACATGAAGGTTTTGCAATGCTGTTACAAATTAATTAGTCTTTTATATTTCTCTTTATCGGTTTTTTTGTAATTTAATTTGTGTGTGTTCTTACAGTTCTTGATTGCAAAGCTCTTGCTTATTATCTTTTGTATTATTAAGGAGGAAAATGCACTGAAAGAGGGCAAGTTTTAGCTAACGATGCCCCTTTAGTTGGTGACGATTTCGCCTTGGACAAAAACATCTTACTAGTTTACTAGATTTGTAGCTTGTTGTCCGCCGGCTGGGAAAAAACAATTCAAAGTAAAAATAAATGTTTAGGGGAAAAAAATATAAGATTTGAATTATTGGCTAAATAAATAATTTAAATAATATTATTATAAAAATGTAACAACAATAATAAATAAGGGACAGAAAAAATAACAATGAAAACAAGGTTTAAAAAACTCAATTTAAGCCAACATAGATTCTTAAATAACTCAATAATGAAAGGAAAAATTAAAATAAACAACAAAAACCCCTAGTTAAACCTAGTTAACTCATAAATTTTACGATCATGGAAATAAGATTGAGATAATCTTATAGAAAAAATAAAAGGAAAAAAGTTTGAAAACTAATTCTTAATAAATCAAATAAAAACATGATAACTTCACAAAAAAAAAAAGGTTAAGCTCAATCTCTAGCAAATAGAACATTGAAGGATGAAAATTAAAGCAAAAAATATAATTTAAAAATGTCAAAAAAACTCTATCTGAGCCCACTTGGATCAAGATGCAAAATCTTTATCCAGTCGTGATACAAAGGTAAACACGTTAGAAAGCAAATTGAATAATATCATGAAACTCAATTATCAAACAATTTAATGTTGAAGGATAAAAATGAAAAAAAAATTAATTTAAAAAGAAAATAAAAACAAATATGAGTCAACCTGGGTTAATTCATAAATCTTACAACCATGGAAATGGTGAAATCCTTGAACCAGGTTCCTTCTATAAGTTTAATTCCTAACTAATTTTAAAAACTTGTCAGAGAAAAAAAGATAGTAATAAAAAAAATAGAAATCAAATTTGATAGGAAAAAAACTCATAGATAATGAAATCATTAAAAAAATATATTCGGGATAACATAATAAAAAGAAAATAGAAAAAAATAATTTTCAATTAAAAGAAATTAAATTGATTTAAAACAATTGAAGTTGTGGGGATCAAATTTGAACACTAGACAAGTGTTGAGCTTTTTTTTTCCTTCAAACATCAAGGACTGAATTACATGGAAGAGATTTAGCCCCTGTTTTTTTTTTTTTTGCCTAAATATGGATATCCCACAATGTCAAGCAAAAATTCCAACACTCATTTTATGCTTAATTTTGCAAAAAAAAAATAAAAAATTATTGATCTAAAATAATTAAGGGTTAAGGGATCAAATTTTAAAAACAAACAATTCCAAGTATTTAAAAAGATGGGCAAATCAATTTGGTTACTTGTGCAAAGAACAAATTAGCTTGTAAAAATAGGACGTCGCTTTTTAGTAGCGCATGCACCTCTTTTAATGGCTCCAGAACATTGTTAGCGGTTGTATTTGAACTATCACGATGAGATCTTTCTGGTGGTTGGGCACGTGCTCACAGTGGAGCGACTATGAGGCTCATGTGGCATTTTCTTTCTTCTTTTCTCTCTTTTCTCTTTCCACTCCATAGAAACTACAATGCTTTGTCAAAGTTGAAAGGTGTCATGTGATTTTGTTTTGGCATGAATTCTAGTTTTTATTTTTGTGATTGCTATTTGTTTTATTTTGTATTATTTTTTTTATTTTTTTTTAATTTCATCCCTCAACATTTAGTTTCATTTATTTTTTATATGAATTTTATTCCTTGATCTATTGATAGCTATCATTTTTTTTTTAATTTCATCTCTTAGTATTTGGTTACATATTTTTATGTCAAATTTGATCCTCATTCTTTTGATTGCTATTTTTTTTGTTTGGGATCTTTTTTTATTGATTTTTTTTCCTAAATTTCATCCCTTAATATTTAGTTAATTAAAAATTTAGCTTCGTGATTTTTTTGGATTTGTCTTATATCCTCAATCTCAACTGACCTGGATCACTGTTTTGGAATATTAGATCGAGTTGACTTCAGTTTTTTTTAGTTTTTTTAATTGATTTTTTTTTTCAATTTCATCATTCGATATCGAGCTTTGAAGATTGAGCTTTGTAAAATTTTTCACATTTTTCTCTATGAGATTATCTTAATCTCATATCTCGAATCGCGAGCTTAACAGGTTAACCTGAGTTGACTTGAAAAAAAAAAAATTTTAAAAATCAACTTTGTTTTCACTTTTGTCCTTCAACATTAAGATAGTTTGATTTACTTTTATTTAATTTGTTTTAAACAGGGTTATTCCAGTCTTACAATTAAATCATAGATTTGGCTAGCTAACTCAACAGACCCTAACATTTTTTTTTAAAAAAAAAGTTCCTTTAACATTTAATTTATTGGAAATCGAGCTTCAATTTTTTTGATCCGGCACGTGTCATGGGGCCACCTATCTGTGGTGTCTAAATCTAAACAACACGAGCGTGGCATTACCTGTATGCATTTTCGTGTGGATCTCCAGAACATTTTATGAACTGAACTCTTGCCATGTGCTAATATAGATTGAACAAGTGATGAGGGTGGATTGTTCCGACCTTTAAGATATCAAATGGGACTCTTTCTGGGCAGGTTGTTGGGCTTGGGAGTGGAGCCATTGAATCCGATTGTTGAATTTGGACGTTTGGAGTATCTGAAAATATAAATCCCCTTGCATATTTAAGTTAATATCGACGATGATGAAGGAAAAATTTAATCAAGTTGGAAGGGTACGTAAAGATATGCCCCTTTTCATCAGAAAACTCTGCCTCCTTCGATTACCTTGAAAATTAAAAAAGTCGTCCAAGCACTAAGGGGAGCTTCTCTTTCGACATAACACGAGCTTGGAAATGGAAACCCCAAGCCCATGGCATGGCTCTGATAGAAAATTATAACCAAACAAAGAAATACCGACTCGTAAACTTTCTACCTTTTCACTATAAATCACTATACATAATACCATCTCGGGAGAGCTTTCGTTTTAACAATCCCATAATTTTTTCACCCTAAAATCAAATCACTTTAATCTGGTAAGGTTTTAACCATGCTGTTTCCAATTGAAGCATTCACTGAGGGAATCTGGGTTGGACTTGGACCAAACAAAAACGTTTCAAGCTTCGAGCTGTTGCACGCCGGAAGAGATTTTATTTCAATCTGAAGACCCTAAGTTCTATTCACAAACAAATTTCATTTGAATTTTCGAATCTTGATTCCATCCTTGGCCTTCATTTCTATATTTATCTTCCAACCATTTTACGTTCTCGGCAGCATCAGTCACTGAAAATCTCTAGTGGGATCACTCTCTCCCTTAGCATAGATTAATTTCAATCAGCCTATATTCACTTGTCCGTAAAAAGCTTTCGAATTTCCTACCCCAGCAAAAGCATGATTTATTATTTTGGGATAGCTGAGCATCCCATTTCATCAGGAGATACCTCGAATGCTAAATTGCTAATTGTCTTATACACCCAAGTTCTCTACAGGTTTTAATACATCTCAACAGATACCGTGACCCCAAACTCCAGTCCTTGAGAGTTCGCAAGACTTATTAAATAATACTTGCAACAGAGAGCTCAGCAAACTTCGAATGGCTGGATATTCCTAACAATCTTCCAATGGCAATTCATAGTAATATTAAGTTAGCTTCATTTAATACCTTAAAGAAAAATGCAGGGATGCATTCTTAATTCGTCGAAGCAGGGAAAAATACGTGGAGAAAACCAAAATTTCCATAAAGGAATAAAAAAACACAGCCTATTCAACATACTTGAATATTAACTACAGCCTCCATAAAACACAGGAGCAACAGAAGTATCAACCACTAATCCATACAGGGCAAGTCAGTCAAAAACAGAATAAAATCTTCACTATTACATCATTCACAGCAATCAAGTCAGGGAGAGCAAGAGAGAAGGTGGGTGGGAAAGGAGGGGGAGAAATGGTGAGAGGAGTAAACATTACCTATGGCTTACGAGGAGGAGAACTGCTGCTGCTACTGTTACTGCTGCTTCTTCCTCTCAAGGGCCTACAAGAAAAAGATTTCCCATGAGTACAGAGCAGAACTACAACCAACAGGAAGTAACAGCAGTATGATTCAAACTTCACAACAAGAAACGCCTGGACAAAAAATCCCTTCAAGTTTCAAAAGCAGTTATTTAACTAATACATCCAATATGACTGAGATTGAGTAGATAATTATTGGTTACATTCGTTACATTCAAGTGAACTATAAAATCTAGAAAAGCCAAACATAAACAGAGAGAGAGAGAGAGAGCTCTCACTTTCCACTTTCTTCAGTTATGCAACTTTCTTTTGCATGAAAATCAAGTTAAATTGACTATAGAATCACCCTTACACAGAATGCTAGCACATTTTAACTATTCTTTATGCATCCCTAGGTAGAAAAAATTTTCCATGTCTGCTAACATCACCAAAGATCCTTGCATATTAAACACACCCTTCAAAATTAAGCTTATAAATCATTAAAAAAAAAAAAACCATGCATTGCATAATTGATTTTGACATCGATACCACATAATTGATAACTAAGAAGCAACACCCATATCAAAAACAAAAGGTTAAAACGTGTGCTTATATCCTAATTGCCTTTTTCAGTGTCCGGAGCACTCAATGCTTGGAGTGATGACAGATGCCTGTGGCCTCTAATCCTAAGGTATTGGGTAAAACTTCTGTTCTATACTTCTAGGTCATTCACAGTTCTTTCAGTGAAGCCCAGGAATAAATAATAATCTGAGCAAGTGTACACCAGTAACTTCCATACTCTCTTTCAGTCTTTTTCCAAACAGAATCCCCAACCCCTTATCCCTCTTTTTAAATAACAATAATAGAAAATTTTGAATGCATAGTGGTCATTCAACCAACATGTGCATATCTGAGCAAAACATGGATCTTAATGAGTTACAAACAATGAAAGGGCAAAATGGTCCTAATATGGACATCTTCTATCAGACATGACAGTCATGTAAAGAATAATGAAAAATCTATATAGACTAAAAAGGAAGAAAATGAATTACCTTCTAGGACTGCGACTCCTTGATATCTTGCGAGTTGCCTGTTACAATTGAACAGACAAAACCAATTAATAAAAATAATGAAAAGGTTCTAGCAGGAAAACACAGAAAACCTATAGCACCAACCTTGCGTGGACTAGGTGATCCAGAGTATGATGAAGACCTCCCACGCCTTGCAACTGGAGCTCGGCCCCTGCCATATTTAAACACCAAGCAGAAAAAGATAACATGATGAGAGACATCATATGCAACACCAAGGAATGTAACAAAAATATTCCGAGATCATACATTTGTTTTACAATGACATAATAGAATAGGAGGTTCAATCAAATATTGCTATTAATTTTCCAAAGCAAGTAAAGCATATTCACTTAAGCTGAAAAGGCCACACTAGTAAAAGGATGTTGGCTCCACATTTATAAAAGAGGTAGAAGTTCAGAAAACAGTCCAGGGTATCTTGTTTCAGCTTCATCTTCTTTAAAATACAAGTCTGAACCCAAAACTAATTCAAAATGCCCCTTATGCGCTAGCATGAAAGTGTCAAACAAAAGAGTGCACATTATATCATCAAACTTAGTGAAATTCACTAAGGACTTTAACTTCAAATTTACACAAATAAGTGTAGAAAAACCCACAGACATTAGCTTGAATAAATCTGACAGGAAAGAAAGTTGAGCGGAAAAAAAGGGAGATAAAATAATATTTACCAAACAAGGTTTATTTCAGAAAACAAGAAACTCATATCTTGGGTATTTGATGTTACCTTCGTGGCGAGAGTGACCTTGAGCGAGAACGAGCTGGTCGACGAATTGGAGAGCGGCTACGTCTACGGAGTGGAGACCTTCTTGGAGGACTACGAGCTCGTCGAGGAGGTGTGCTGTAGTAAAGGAAAAGGAATTGTCAAAAGTTATTATCCAAAGTATATAAAATTTGTATTTATTTACAACAAAGAAAACATATGAAACAATGGCTTTGAAGAATTTCAGGTTTTAGATTGCAGTAATTTGATAGATATAATTACCGCCGCCTTGGAGGAGGAGAACGCCTGCGCACAGGGCTACCACGCATCCTTCTGGGTGAGGTCCTAGGGAGAGATGACGATGTGGCATTAGCTTCAAAATACTGATGATATCACAGAACCAAACATGTAATAGATAGTCAACTACCTACCTCAAAGGGGACCTATATCTCCTTGGAGGTGAGGATGGAGAACGACCTCTGGCTGGTGATGCAGGTCTCCGCCTTGGAGGTGTCTCACCACGACGATAAGGAGACTCTACTCGGCGACGACCAGGAGAATCTGCACGTCTGCGTGGTGGAGAATCCAGCGGACGTCTAGGAGATCCACCCCTTCGAGCAACAGGCGACCTCCTTCGAGGTGAAGCCAGAGGTTTCCGATGGGGAGAAGCTGACATCATCAACAAAGAATAGTGAACACAGGCATTAATTCATGATGATTGTAGAGAATAAATAAAATGTGTAGTGACAGTAATCTTATACAAGCCATACGTTCTCTTTGCCTTTTGGGTCCATCCTTCTCAGCATCTGCACTGGCATTATCAGTTTTGGGAGCATCTCTCTTTGGAGCTGCGGCAATTGGCTTTGGGGGTGGTGAAAGCTTCTGTCGTGGAGGTAATGTGAACTTTGCCCGAACGACATTGCCATCAATTTGAGCCTGCATGGAGGCAATTTACAACATTAATAGTCATATTATGCTTTTCTTGTCACAACTACATTTAGTACCCATGTCTAGGCATGACCTACCCCATCCATGTATAGCAAGGCCTTTTCAGCATCTGCTCTAGTCTTAAACTCAACGTATCCAAATCCTTTAGGAAGATTAACCTGCTCAAGCATGTAATTACACCTTAAAAAACACATATTCTACCAATTACAGAATAAAGAAAAGCTTTTATAGACTTACAGTGCGATCCATTGCCAGCTCCACATGTACAACTTCACCAAAGTTGCCTGAATGAATGAAAAATTAGTTTCCTATCAATGGTCAAGAAATTTTGCACAGAGTTCTATTACTATTAATGGATGCTTTGGTTAACAAATCATTAAGGATTCCCTTAACAATTTTATCCAAGAAGATGCAGCAAAATACAGAAAATAACCATTAATTTCATACACTTGATAGCTGGAGTCGATCCATTCTTCACTACTAGAAGCTTTTAAACAAATACCATTGCAAATCTCAGTTACTGAGGCAGGCTCACATTACTGTCTAAGCCTAGCAGTAATACTGTGATAGTCCATGTGCATTAAATAGTAATATGCAGCTCAGGTTAATTCATAGTTAGAATACTATAACTTCAGAAAAGAGGACAGAGGGGGGACCATGTCCATTATGACAACAATTGATTGACTCAACCTCGAAAACAGTTTTTTCCCAAAAGAACAGTGCCCAGTTCTCTTTCCACTGATAATGTTGCATTGCTGTACATGTATACATTTGTATGCAAGCATTCAAATATTGCATGCATGTATCAATAAACACGAAACTGAGATACATTTACAATTAGACAAGGCATACATGAATACCAAGGCACAAGTATCAACCTATTCAAGCAACAACAAGGGCTAGGAAAGAATGTGTGTGTGTGTGCATTCAAATATTTACATGCTGTTGCATGTCAATAAACAGGAAAGTAAGATCCATTTACAGTTAGACAAGGCATACATGAACACCAAGGCACAAGTATCAACCTATGCAAGCAACAACAAGGGCTAGGAAAGTAACAGAAAAAAACGAAAATCTTCCAGAATACATAACGGAATAAATACTGAAATACTAGTTTCAGTCCAGACCACAATCCCAATCAGAGACCAACTGCCACAAAGTATAAGACCAGTATCAATCAACCACAAACCAATAGTCCATCCACATAATGCAACCTCCAGCACATTTTTTTATATTCATAAAAGAAGCAGAAAGAACTCACTAAATATTTCTCTTAGGTGACCCTCATTCACGTTCCTGGTCAGAGAGTCAACGTGCAGAACAAGAGACTCGCGAATTGGTGAAGCTTTCCTGAAATGGATGACAATGCAAAAGATCATATATGGTAAGCAATAAAACCCACAAAAATAAAGACTGTAAAAACTGAAGACCCCCAGTTTGCAGATATTATAGACCAAATAATGCAGAAAACAATTTCAACAAAAAAGTAGCATATAAATTTACCTTGGAGGTGGAGAAACCTTTTTAGATTGTGGTGGTGGAGACCGACCTCGCCTAGCTCCTTCAGCAGGACTTCTTTTAAATTAAATAAATGAACAAAGCATATGACACATGTTAGAACAAAATAATACAACAAACCCCAAAAAAATGTATAAGAACTAAACTCATACATGACTCAAGATACAAAAATACTCATTAATCTAAAAAATGCAGAAATTTTACATCAACAAGGATCACTTTAATGAATCGTTGATGCTCAGGCTTAATGGTAAATGAGGTACCAGTTATCAATTGTGCTTAACCACCCTTAAAATATATATTTTTCCGATCAAAAGCAATCTTAATAAGTTACTTCCAGCCCATAAATTAACCACAAAAAATAGAATTTTAGGTTAATACGTAAATTGAAAGAAAAAAAAAACATTAGGAACACTTGATAAATAATCACAGTTACTCTCCATCAAAAATCCCAAAAAAAACCTCACATTAACTATCACACTCTACATTAAAGATAATCATGTTTTAATTAACTCAATCTGCCAAAAATCAAAATCATCATCAAGAACCCTAAATGGAAAAATTGTAAACTCATTCCTTAATCGGATGCTAATGTCAATGAATCATCTAAAATTCTAAAAAAAAAACTAAATTTAACAAGAAAAAGAAACAGGAGCGACATAATTGTGAATTCACCTTTTGCGAGGAGGAGGGCTTCGGCTTCCAGAACTGGCGCTGCGAGAAGGAGACGAAGAGGAGGAGGACAAGGACCGAGAACGAGATCTGGACCGGGACACTGAACGAGAGCGAGAGCTAGAGCGAGAATCTGAACCGGAGTAGGAGCGGGAGCGAGAGGAGGAGCCAGAACCGGATCCTGATCGCGATGTAGGGCGGCCTCTCGTTGGCTTCGCCATGACACAGAGAGGGAAATGGAGAGGGAGAGGGAGAGGGAAATGGAACCCTGGATAAACCCTAGCGAATTTGGGGATAGAGACAGTGAGTGAGAGGGATAGTGTCCCGTTAGTGGTTTTTATTTGTGGACCTAAGAAGAATGCTGGGCCTGCTTTGTAGATCCAAAGGCTTTATAAGATGGGAAAAAGGTGGTTAAATAAATTAATTAATTAACTTTTCATTTTTCTTGGAAAAAAAAACTCAATAATATATTTTTACAATAATAATAAGTGAAACATTAGCCTAATAAACTTGAAAGGTTGTAAAAAAGATATATATTTTTATGCAATGAATCCTAATAATAAATGGTTAGCCCATTAAATAATAATGTAATTGGTATGTTTCAATCATTTGTTATCAAGAAATTTGTTAAAATATAGCCCCACAGATTTCGTTCTTGTTTTTTTCCAGATGGGCAACTTGTTTATAGTCTATTCCGTAATTATTAAATTTTATCTGAATTGAATTAGTTTATTATTATTAGTTATCGGTTTAAAATTTGATCTAATTAAGCTTAGGTTATATAAATTAACTCAAATTAATCTAGAAAAAAAAATATTTTTTATTTTTATATTTTATATAGATATAGACGGCATATGACTATCTTATAATGAAAAGATTAAAAAAAACATCTGAAAAAGTTAAGAAATAAAAAAAATTAAGAAACATTTAATGAGTTGTAAGTTATAAAAAAAATATAAGGACAAGTATTTATAAATTAATTATATATTTTTTAAGTTTATTAAAAAAAATCAATCTCGGTTATGCCGGATCACCCGAATTTAACCGGATCAATTGCAAGCTCGGGTTTTGACCATTTAAAACCTGGCCAAAACCCTGAGTTGCCCGAGAGTCAACTCCCTAGGCCGGTTTTTATATTTATGCTCATGATTTTGCCCTTCAAAAATTAGGAAGAGAATTAATTACAGCTGGTTTTTCCGTTTTTTGGCTTCAATTTACAAGTCAAGTGTTCAAGATATGGATTAACATTTCATTGAACTGTGTTTCACAAAACCAGATGAACCGTCTAAGTTCATAAACTCTCATTGTTTGAGCAGCAAATACCAAGACCAGTGCAAAACACAATATGTATACAACAGAATCAACAGTTAAAGATGGTTCAGAACTCCAAACGTTTGAGCCACGCCTTGGTTGCCTTGGTTTACTTAGGTTATTCCATGCTGGCTGGAGAATTCGAACGCCTCCTTTTGGCTTCATTGTCACCGAGGTGCAATGAAACAAATATGTCTTCATCGCAGCCATTCCTTAGCGAAGCAAGATTCTCAGACACCTCCTTATCTGATACATTGTTTTGATGCAGTGGGGACTGCCTGATGAAGCTCGGAATGAACTGGTGTTCAACACTGGGAGTCAACTTGATGCCATCTTCCAAGTGAAAGCTAGTTGCCATTAGTGATGATTTTGGGATACCATTTTCAACTTCTGAAGGTATGTGCTCAATTTGAAGACCCAATGATTCCAATTTGTCATCCATTCTGTCATTTGGAAGCATTCCATCAGGGGGTGATGAGTCTCCTATAGTGGAGCAAATTGCAGTTGCTGAGGCAGCTCTTTGTTCTTGTACTGCAGCTGCAAACACAACACCAGAATAAAAAGGACAAGTGTTTAGATAAAAAGATAGATAAGAGTGAGAATCAAGAAGAGGCTATGTAAAAACATTTCCAATTTTCAACACAATCTTTTTAGCCAAGTCAAAACATGACGAGCTTGAATGCCAGACGGGTATACAGATAAAAGTTAACAAGAAAAAAAAAGGGCATAGTAGAATATCAGCCATACGACCTAGGACAAACCTTGAAGCCCTTCATTGGTAGTGATCAGATCAAGTTCAAGATGATAGAGAAGGCGTCCAAGATCAACTCCACTAGTCCAATTCTCTGGAGGATGGCCAATTTTCAACTTAAGTCGACCACGATTAGCAGTACCACCCCATATGATCCCAATAGGCCGAGGCTTCTCACCGTTCTCACCCTTCATTATGATGAGGCTTCCACTATCTCCTTCAAGGTCAAAAGTCTGTTGGTTCTCACCTACAACAAGAAAGTCAGTTAAGAAGCATATGCCTTTCTCATCATTGTACTCCAGACCATAGGCAAATACAGTTCCAGTTGTCAAGCCAGAACTTCTTCCAACCTTCATCACTTGCTTCCCAATAAGGTCACTGATTGGACATTGCAAATCTATAATCTTGACATCACCAATTTCACCTACACCTTTCACAGATGTATTAACAGTGGACATGTCAAAATCATCAGTAAATGGGATAAACGCCCCATCTGCTCTCACAAATGTTTCTGCAAGATGCCAAACAATACTCTGTAAGTGTGCTGTTAAAGGTTAAATTGAACCATTCAACCATTGAGGAGTCAGAGATGAAAATGCTGTTTCCAATTTAAGAGCATGTAGAAGAATCCTAAAGAGAAGATCCAGAAAGAAAAGAGGGAAGAAGAACAAGGAGTTAATTGGACTCATGGAGCTTAAAAATGATGCTGACGTTTGTTCAGAGAAGGCATGGAACCATAAAAATCTTAAAAGAAAAGGCAGCAAGAAAGAGTTCAAGATGATACCATGAAGCCAAGCACAATAGTCATAACAAGCATGTTTGGGGAAAGAGAACAAGATATGGCATATTGCACAAGTTCACTGCCAGACACTAGTTAATTATCAGATAAAATAATTAGAGGTTGAATCAGAGAATAACCACAGCACCAATCATGTGAGCACATTGCTTCTTTGTTGTCGGGAGAATCTGGATTTTAGTGGGGTACTTCAAACCAAGTTCTTAGCTAGGCAAGATGCTATACTATAAAAATGAACTTATATCAAACACAAGAATACCACACTGAGATTCCTATTAGGTTTACAGTTCTACAATGACATTTAGTGTAGCAAGACTTAAGACCCGTTAGACTGGATGAGATGATTTCATTAACGACAAAACCATGATTAATTGGTAGATGAACAAAATGGATAAAAATAGCGACAGCAAATCCATTTAGTCATATCTGTGCATTTATGAAGTTCGTAGGGTTTAAAAAATTTGTTCAGTGACACTTTTCTTAGCTTGGCTGAACACAGCTCAGTAAGCAGAATGGTTCAGAAAGAAGACTAGGTGTGCAAATTATGCCTATATAGATTCATTGGAGGGTAGCGTCAGTTTTTATCATTATTCAAGCTCTCTAATTAGAATCATAAATTTGGAATCTGCTTACCAGGGTTTATTCCAGCAAATATGCCATACCAAAGATCATCTGTAATAAATGAAGTAGCTCTCTCCACTGCACCAAGATTCACACCAGGTCCAAGTGTCGGGGGCAAAGGATGAAACATTTTCTGATTTGGGTAATCCAAGTCAACCGCAACATGCCTGTTAGTTAGAAAACCAACTTGTCGACTGCCACTTTGGCTCCTTACAATAGCACCCAAGGTTCCATAAGTCTCCTGGCTTGCTACCTGTGCACACGCAACAACTCAGATGTACTTATCCCCTTCAATAATATCAAATAAAAATTATATATATTTAGAATAATTGTGTCAAGACGAAGAGACGGACATAATTAGTACCACATGAGTGCCTTGCTTGTCCTTCCAATTATAGACATGATCAATTAACAAATTGTCCATTAGATCAAGTTCTTCATGGGCATATTAGCATTGTCAATACAATACTTTCAGATGGCAAAGTGCTGCCTCAAGTTATTCATATGGTTACCATTTTCGTTCCTCTTGCACAATGAGGGACCCAAAATATTTTCCCAGTTGTTCAAAACAATACATCTTATGTGTGAACAGATATGTCCAAATAGCATAGGCTGCAAGAACTTGCAATTACCTGGGAGCCTGAACCGATATACAGACCATCACCGCGCAAGTCATTCACAATCTCTGTGTACAACTGTTCTTTGGGAGTTGGCTGAGGTGCACCAAAATAAGAGAACTCGACCACATCAACATCACACCACACACCTCCTGGTCCCTGTTTAGAAGGATATATAATATGCAGTTTAAATGCAAATTGTTCCAAGCAAAATAATAAGTGGCAGGTTGAGAAAATATCACAACAGCCAGCCACTCAGAAAATCATTATATCAAGGATGAAATCACAAAATTTAGCATCCTTTCTTACTTCTAGAGCATTTGGTAGACATTGGACGGTGCTGAGCCATTGCTTGTGAACTTTCCTAGAGACAAAAACAAGAATAGCTGGTATATCAGTAAGCACACCTTGTCGAATACGAAATCCAATCGCTGTTCCAAGACTGTAACACCGAAGGATCTTGCTATGAAATGCCCTTATAGTCATGAGATCAAGTAATGTTGTTGCTCGCTGCCCTTTAGGAAACTGACCAAGAGTTTCGGGAAGAATCCCTTTCTGCAGATTGGCAAAGTAGTTTGCCCTCTCTTCGGCGGCATCACTTAAACGGCTGGACGTGGGCCATGAGAAGTAAGCAGCATTACTCTCACAATGCTGTCCAGCTGAAGCAAAAGGTTGAAGAGTTGCAGAGCCTACTGAAGTCAGTCTAGGATGACTGCAATAGTTTCTTTCAAGAGCTGATTCATCTGATGGTGTTGAAACATTGCAGTGCGCTCTCATGTTATTTCTGCTACGCTCCATCTTCCAGATTAACTAGAGAAATAGCACAGAAAAGTTGAACAACGGAGACTTTATGAAATGAGAAACAGCAATGCATAAAGGGAGCATGAGAAAATGAGCATATATAATAACAGTAGCAAAATTTTGAAAACAACAAACGAAAGTCACATGCTTTACCCATAAATCAAAAGGTTGATCTATCACAAGCTGGAAGAGGCTTTAAAGTTTCGTACAGACATGAGAAAAAAAAAATGCTAATGTGTTGATTGAATGATCTTGCGCAGTCTTCAATAAAAATAAATAGAGTACCAGAAAATAAGAGCAATTAGAGAGGTCTTTGCAGAACAACAAGGCAGCGAACAAAATTACGAATCACAACCCCTAGTCCCTACATTCCCTATTCTACGTATTTCTTAAGTGAAAAGGAAGCATTGAGCGCATTCATTTCTTAGCATAGATTATACATCTTGTGGGCTTGTAACAACTTCAACTTCCCCTTCATATGGAAACTAACTTACATCAGATCATCCTTGAACCCCTAAAACACAGTGTAACACATCTTATACCCTTGAACACAGTATCTCTTTATACATCCTATACTTAATTAGTCTTCATGGTAGTTAACCTTGTGTGAAATTTCCACTTCTCCAGAAAAAACCTTCAAAACTTTCAAAAAAAGACCCTGGAACAGGGGTATATCAAGAAAACACTAAGATTTACAGTAGGCCAACACTGCAACACAAAAAATTAAAGCAGCAGGAAATAAAGCAAACCCAGGAAGTCAAAAGGTAGATATATACCTTTTGAGCGTACACTCACAAACACCAATCATTTCATACATGATAAAAAGAAATCCAAGAAACCAACAGAAGTAGAGAAAGAGAGGGACAAGAAGGATTAACTCACTGTTTAGCGAGGCCAAAGGTGGTAAAGAGATGGTAGCATACAAGAACAAGATTAGCAAGTCCAATTTGGAGAGATAGTAGATGGCTTAAAAGAGCCAAACCCACATGGTTTTAAGAGCCCAGTTGAATGAAGAATCTGGCAAAAAGGTGCAAAGGTTGCCAGTTTGCACTATGTGCAGCAAAGTGGTTGATGCTACGGTGATGGTTTGTATAGAAGAAGTAGCCCATGAAAGCCATAACAACATAAATTATGTACATGGCAAGGTAAAGTTACTTCTGTTTGTAATAATTTAATGAGGCCCTATTATATATATATATATATATATATATATATAAAGAGCATGTACATTGGTGGTTGGGTGGGTGTTGTTTGTGATGTGGATGGTTCCATGGTTAGAGCTCTGGGGTCTATGACTTTTGCCGTTTGATTAGAATAATTCTGTGTTTGATTTGGACATTTCTGGTTCTGATAGAGAGATTAATCCTATCTTTTGAACGAGTTGTTCTGTAGCAAACTACAGACAAATTAGGGTAGGTCCGTGGCATAGCATTAAGAGGCACAAAACATGAAGCTTGACTGGCCACCAGTAGGCCGTTGTGATTCCCTTCACTGCAGGCTATAGGCACATTACAGGACCTAGGACAGTATCAGAGCTGCGTTACTTTGTCAGAAATGACATAAATTTATTCTGAAATTGCCTTGGGAAACAGATTTTTTATTTTCGATAGGTTGAAATTTTATTTTAATTAAATAAATTATTGGTAAGGGGAAAATTAATCTTAAATAATCTTTGTTTTTTTCACTCAAAAACTCTTAGTTTTTTTAAATTTAATTATTAATTTATAGTGAATAATCAATAATTGATAATAATTTTTTAA
>Ga0325414_1003413_pt1 | contig 16481 bp, 13 predicted proteins | sample PopdelMetagenome_8_FD_206183 | JGI IMG/M metagenome (GOLD analysis project Ga0325414, IMG submission 206183) | Populus deltoides microbial communities from Bellville, Georgia, United States - Leaf-PdKOR-R3 | ecosystem: Host-associated > Plants > Phyllosphere > Phylloplane/Leaf | place: USA...
AGAATGAACAAAAAGATTTTCTAGTGTTGTATTTGCCTTCAATGCAGTAATAATTTATACTCCTAGTTTATGTGTTAATTTTACACTTTTGTGCTCCGCTGTCTAAATCAACGCAATAAATCTCGCAGCACCAAAAAATGATGATGGCAAAGGCACATCGTGAGTGCTGCATTTAATTTGGCAAGCAGACTATGCACCAAAAAAAGAAGGGAGTAAACGGTTGCAGCTATGATAATGTCTCCTCCGCAGCACTCTCAGGTGCTTGTTTAGCAGAAATGACTCGGTCGAGGGTCTGGTCTGGGACTGCAATTCCAGCAGTCTCCAAATCTGCAACTATTGCGATTGCTGCATCCAGTTCCCCAAGGTCAACACACAAGGAGATTATTTCGTCATATAGAGGACTGCAAATTGATGAGAATATGATTAGATTTCAAACAAGAATTGCTGGAAGGACATTCATGTTTGTAGCTAAAATAAATATCAGAACACTTCATTGATATATAAGTTTTTAGCTCGGAAAAAAGACCAATTCATCTTCATTTTCTTGTACCGATGCACGGATCTTACCTCCCGAATTGATAGCCTAGGCTGTGCGTTGTCTGCAAGATCTTCAAAAAAGCTGAAGGCATTGGAGCCCTAATAGCCGCCCGCAATATCATGGCACAATCTCCAATAGTGGGTGTTCCACCCAATTCTATGACCTGAAACATTATTCAGCGCTTTCATTCCACATGGGATGATGGTAAAAAACTAATAAAAATCAACAAAGACGACCACAAACATTAGCAACCTTACTAATACTGATCTGAAGAACAAAGAAATTTGAATGATTTAATAGAAATGTGGATAGATTTCCCTAATGTGCTACTTAAGACCTTGTTTTTTCTTTATGTCCATCATCGTTCTAAATACAGAGACATGAGCATACCATGGAACAATTTACTGGAGGAAATGAAGAACGGTAACACATAAATAAGGCTAACTAGAAAAAAGGAAAAAGGTTACTAGGAACTTGCCTTCAGCATTAATTGAATTGCCAACTCGACTTCCCATTCTTGTGACCACCTCTGGAGAGGCCTCTTCTTTATTTCTCTCTCCCATGTCCAACCCCAAGCATCAGCTATTAAATACATGTCTTCCACATCAAAAACTTTTCTGTTTCTCATCTCCTTGAAAGCCTCAAGTATATCTTCAGGAAACCAGTCATCGTCGTCGTCGTCCTAACATGGGAAATAATAAATATTTATTTTTTAATGCATAAATTAATTTGACATTTAACAACACAGTACATTGAATCCATCAAGCAAAACGTTTTGATCAAGTTTATAGATTTCTGTTGACAAGAAACATTAATACGACACAAAAGGAGTGCTTCGTTTCAATCCCCCATAGAAAGGGCTAGCCTAAGTTACTTTTTTTAAGAAGCAAAACTACAAAAGCTGTAAGACAATCAACTTGATAAACTGCATAAAATGAAAGAAAAAAGAAAAAAAGGTAAGGAAAGGAAAGGAAAGGAAATAAAAAAGGCAGCAAATCTAACGGGTTCTCATACCGCCACAGCTAGTCGAGCAGCTCTTCTTCTTGATTTTTTTGACATTCTAGTTGTTTGATCAGAGTCTTTCAACAGTTGCACTCCAATCATTTGAAGGGGCTTCTTAGCCTCAGCTTCCTTGGCCTTCACAATCCTTTCTGCATCTTGGCTCTCGGTTTGTTCTACTTCTACTTCAACTTCCCCCTCTTCATCAGCCTCCTCGTCTTCAACCTCTTTTGCAACATCTTCTACATCATCATCATCATCATCTTCATCCTCGTCCAACTCATCTGGAAGTTCAGATGTCTCCATGTCCACTGGCTTAACATGATTGCCATTGAAGCCCTCTCCAAGAAATCTGCGCTTCCAGAATTCTGTATCTCCTTCATGCAACTGGATTCGTGAAATTAGTTCATCTACCTCTTCATCAACCTGCAGACAAATTACATGCAGATTTGATCAAATGAAACCAAGACGGTGAAAGCACTGCCAAGAATATCAGGTACACAACAGAAAAAAAATTTGGATGAGCATTGGAGAAGTGTGAATAAGAGAGTAGTCTTTCTTTTTGTTTTTTCTAGCCCAAGATAATACTATCGAAAATAAAAGGAAAAGAGAGAATAATTTTAATGAATGACTAACCTCTTCCTCCTCCTCCTCCACAGGTGGGATCCAGAGAGGCCGGCCACGAGAACGGTTTATTCTCCTTGCCTTTTGCACACGTTGATAAAGAACATTTCTAGTTCCATCAATTGGTAGACCTTGCGCTTCTAGTTCATCCTTTAACTCAGACACTATCATCTTGCTAGCAGCCTTAGGCTTAAGAACATTACGGTCTGGACCTCTGATTATTTTCCTCAATCTCTCCTCTACTCTAAGGTAATCAGATTCAGATGCATCCCCCAGAGCTGCAAGTCCTTCATTTCGTAACATCTTCAAAAGCTTTCGATGGTGAGCCTTCCAATCCTCAAGACACCTTTGCTTAAGGGAGGTTTCCATAGGGTTTGAGTATATAAATCCATCACAGTCGGGATCTAGAGGAGTTTTACCTCTTCGAGGCACCCATCGCTTGCGCTCACCAGTAAGCCCGCCCTCAGCAACGTATCTGAATTATTTTCAACAATGGTCAATGCATCCCTAATGGATTGACAGCCGGGACATGCACATTATAATCTCTAATTCATTAATATGTATAAGGAAATTGATAGGAAAATGTTGTTATGAATATAAGAAAGCACGTCAAAACATTTCTTAGGAGACTTGGGACTTTGTGTGTGTCAATAACAATAAAACAAACATAACAGACTTGCAGCAACTGCCTTGGGTTTATTAATAAGCACACCTAGCAACGTAATCAATCTCGTATCCAAGTTCAGCTTCTTCTTGCAAAGGTTCGATCCATGAGCTAACTAATGTCCGATATTTTCTACTCAATATCATGGCCCTTGGTGGAATAGGTTGGTTATCTTCGGCCATGGCTTCTAAAGCTTCCAGCAAGTCAACAATCCTACCTGATTCAAAAAAGAACACAATCTACAAATTATTTTTGGGTTACGCAATCCAAACATAGTTCAAGGATCCTAATGAAAAAAAAAAAATAATATGCATCTGCCAGAGAAACCAATAGATGGAAATTCAATACATGTAAGCAAGGACCTATAACGTGTAGAATTACAGATGAAGCATGTTGCTGTATATCACATAATACGATCTACTAAAACATCATTCTACCTAAAGCAACCGGCAAACCAGTTGTCCAAGGTTTCAATGCTTTTGATCAAAACATCAAAAGATTACAATAAATGGAAATCTAAGAAAAGGTTGGGAACTTGGACTTCACATATCCTGACTGCTTCATATTTATGGGCGTTTATTTGTTTCTCTTATAATCATCCACCCATAAATGTTCTCTTTACAGTTAATTGTAAAATTTGTATATGAGTGATGTAGAACTGAGAAAAAAGGAATTACACGTCTGTTGGAGAAGATTGAACCTAGGCCATGTGCCAGATCATAAAAATTACCATCCTCTGACTTTGATTGATTGGTTTAGCTGGTTGACCTTTTTTAAAATTGTAACTGAGAGCTAGCATTTCTTCATAAACATATCACTTAGGAACTGACACATGGTACCTCAGTTATGGTATCAATGTCAAGATCCCAAGTCGGCATAACAATGCAATTCCTTAAGCATATTTTATATATAACGTATGCATACTAGTTGCTCATTAAGTTCTATCATATTGCACAAACTCTTTCTCTTACTCTCTGCCCTTTATTACTGTCAAATTCCATAAAGCACAAACAAGGGGCAGAACTCAAGTGAAGAATGATAACAAAAGCTGAACACTAGGTAAATTTTCAAGCTTTCTACTGAAAAAAATCTGAGAAATAAGGGGGCTAGTGAAATAAAAAGATAAAAAAATGTCACTGTTACACTGAGAAATGTGCGTGTACATGTTTGTGCACACGTGTATTTGTATGTCAATAATGTTATTGCATAACAATAACTGGAAACATACAAAATATGTGTGTGCATACCTTCTCGACATAAAGCTCGAAGATACAAAGAAAGTGGGTCCCCAAACTTCCCTTCATTATGCAAAGCTTTTGTTCCTCCTTCAAACTTTCTAAGTGCACGAAAATGCCGAATAGCTTCACGCACTACACAGTACTTGGAAAAGCACTCCACTAACAGCCTGAACATCAAATAAGATGTTATCTATCACAGATAAAGAAATTGAGGAACAATGCGTGGAAGTTACCATGTGAATTTTTTACTATCAAGTACGCACAACTCCTGTTTGAACAACTAATCTAGGTTTGCATTCCAAGGTCAACATAAAAATGATGATGTGCAAGTTCTATGGTCTATCAAGAAGAGATAATGTGCAATTAAATCTTAATTGTTTTATTTTCTATAAAAAATTATAAACAGACAGGAATGTAGTAAATTTGTTATTAACATATAACTTGATATTAGCATACATTCTTTACATGAAAAAATTATGTTATTGGCTGGAAAAAGACAAAATAATTTCCATGTGCTTAATTTTTTATGTTCATGAACTGATGTAGAAGCTTGAGCCCGATCAAAAAGTTACCAAACAAACTGAAGTGTTCGATACTTGGATCACCTCTGCTTAAGTTTAACTCTAACCAAGATATTTAACCATAGAGAAGGTACAATCAATTGCTTTGCCATCAAATAAGGAATTTTTTAAATTTTCCTTTGAAGTTTCTTCAGTGGGAAAAAATAAATGGCCACCTGACAAAATCAAACACCTTATCTCACCATTAAAAACCCAGAAAAAGAAAATTGTAAACACCTTAACATTAAGTCAAAAACCATTTGTAACTGCTGCATTTCAGCAAGACACCACTCAAACACCCAAATATTACCATGCCGCTAACAATAAGAACCAACAATACTTACGTGTAATATGAACACTTACAATTGGATGTCTTAGACAACAATACTTACGTGTAATATGAACACTTACAATTGGATGTCTTAGACAACAATACTTACGTGTAATATGAAAACTTATCATGAACAGTAAATTACACTGAATTGATCATCAGTTGTATCAAATAATTCAGTGATAAGCATAAAACAATCAAAAGGAATGTGATGAACTAGGACAAGTTTTCTTGAAGTATTCACTCTGTCATGAAAAATTGCAACTTACGCATAAGTTTTCACATTAGGTTGTATACGCTTGTGGTCTTCAACCATCATGCCAAGCAATTCAGCAACATCTTGCACCCTGTGTTTCATGTCAAAATCCCAACATGAAAAATAGGAATACTAAATAAAACATAATTAATTACAAACAAGTTTAGAAATAATCTAGCTTTTCTAGCATAAACTAAGCAAAAAATTCTTTGAAGAAATTACACATAATGCATGGGGTCTTTAGTATGCTTCCTTGTTAAGAATCAGTGAGTATATTAATACAAATCATAACAAATTACATACAAGTTTGGAATAGTATAAATTTTCAATTTCAGACTACATCTTCAAAATTTCCTAGCACAAACTAAGCAAACGATTCTTGGAAGAAACTAAGCATAATGCATGGAGAACTTTATATGCTAGCTGATTAGAACTCTATTAGGCAAGAAATATTCAGTTGGAGATTGCCCATCAATAAGGAGAGCATATTCCTAAAAGCAAAGAATGATGTGGCCCTTACAGAACACCAACCTAGAATTTTTACAAAAGCTAACCAAGCACCTTTATTGAACAGCAGTGCAAGTTTAGGAAAAAGGACAGTTTCTAATAAAGGAGCATGGCTAGTGCATTCGATTTGCAATAGAATTTACCTGTCATAGGATTCAGCCCTGGTATATGCTTGAATCACCCAATTATACGACTCAGTATCGGGTTTCATATAGTCTGATCAAAGACACTTATGAGCATTGTTGAAAAATCAAATCCAAACCTAAAGAAGTCAGTACAGCTAGAACAAAAATAAAACTAAAAGTTGTCTCAAGGCTTGGTAAACTACAAGCAATAGTACCTCAATTGAATACTGATTTCAAGTAAATGTAACAAACACAAAATTTTGATTATTGATCAAAGAAAGGTAAACTTGATCAAAAATGAAATAACTGAAACCAAATTATTCATATCCTGAAACCTCAACATGGTCAAGCCCCAAAATGGTGATCAGTTAGCAAAGCAATTGCAGTATTCATATGCCTGGGGATTCCTTCAAAAAAGATCACTCTTCTCTACAGATGTAACAAAATTACACTGCTACAAGATCAATGCAACATGCAATCAATCTCTGACTGAAACATAATGCTTTATATAATATGAGCAGCTTCAATAAATTAAACAAGAAACAATTAAAATCCAATGTCAATCCACAAAGTAAAGAAAGTAAACCTTCTCCGTACTCCATGTTCTCAAATGTTGCAAAAGATATTTCAGGTATTCCACAACTAGCCTATATAAAAAGAAACAACAAATATCAGTCTGGGACCGAAATTTCTAGAAAACCAACTCTGCGTGATAGCACGTATTCTGCAATAACCTAAAAAAAGAGAGAAGAAAACAATTTAAAGCATCCATCCAACATGCAACTGTTGATACCACATTGTTTAAATCTCATAAACACATACTATAACCAAGTATCCTTTCAAACAACTACAGAAATGTTACAAAACAGCTAAACTTTCAAAAGCTAATTCCATTCAACAACCAAAAACCAATTCAAAAACCTGGAACCATCACATACCAAAATTAACACGACTCACCTGCACACTAAGAAGACAATTAAAATGAAAAGTCGTTGCCATCCTCCCCGCTTCCTCCATCGCATAAGCAATATCCAAAGCATTAGAATGATCCCCAACTTTACAATCCTCCTCAATCATCAAATCATAAAGCTCATCCGTAGCTCTCAATCCGCCATTTGCTCCCTTCAAAAACACTCTATTGGCGTCCTCCATAAATCTTCCCTTCACAAGCTCCTCTAACCACATACAAAAACAATAACTAAACAAACAAATAAAATTATAAGCACAACTCATCCCAATTCTATAAATTGCATTATCAAATTTTACCAACAAGAAGTATCCAAGCGCGCCGAATATCATAATTTAATTTCTCCATTGCCGCTAGTAATTCTAACCCTCTAGTACCAAATCCTTTTGATCCAAACAACCGGATTAACGCTATACATGTTTCGTGCAGCGGCCGATGTCCTGCGCTCAATTCTCTTCGTAACGATTGCATCTAATTTACAAAATAAATTAATTAATTAATAAAAAATTTCCACTTCAAAATTGAAACCTAAATATTCCAAAATTCAAGTTAAAAGAAGGCAAAATTGAATTTTGAGAGGGAGGTGGTAGAGTGTACCGCGCCTTCATGATCACCATTGAGAGTATGAGCAACAATGAGACCGTGAAAGGAGCGGGGTCCAGGGGAGAGACCAGCAGCGATCATATCATAAATGACATCCGACACGCCGTTCGAGTCGCGATTTCTCGCGCGGTGCATGAGCTCTTCCATGAATGCGAACCGGAGGTTTTTCTCCTCTGCGGAAACGACGACGGAGAGCGGTGAGCCATTGTCGTTTTTTTGTTTTGGTGGTTTCTTTCGCCTGGATTTTTTCGGTGCAGTTGCTGAGGTAGAGGCGTAAACGACGCCGTTTTTGGAGGGGAGGGAGTGGCGGGGTTTGAAAGGAAGTGGAGTTTGGAGAGAGAGGAGAAACATTATTTTTTGGATAAGAGGGGTTTAAGAGAGAGTTTGCTGGTAGCCAAAGGTGATAAGGAGGGAGAAGATGGACACGTGATATGTCACGTGTTAACGGTAACATAAATTATAGGCGCATTTCCAATACTTTAACTCGAAGGAGTCATCTAAGTTTTCATTGTTTGTTAATTTAGCTCCTTTTGTATAATTTATTCAATATACTCCCTCCGAAATCATTCTATAGAGATCCTCATGGGCTTATAGTTTAATTAGTTGAACACTAGGGATGTCAAATAGTATATACTGACGTAGTTTCTTTATATTCATTGGATAAAAATTTAGATATTAATATTTTATTCATCGGTTGCAACTATTAACAAAGAAATTAAATCATGTTGTGGTATTCCTGTTCATTCAGACTCATGCAACTGTAGATTGTAACAATTGCTTCAGGTCGTATATCTGTTTTTTTTGTTTGTGGACGTAGGCCTTTCTTTTCTTTTGCTTCTGCATTGTTAATTAAATTGATGGGCCAATGCGCATTAAATGTTGTTCTATTTGCTAAAAAACATATCTTTGTTTTTTTTTCGTTCTGCATTGTTAATTAAATTAGTGGGTCAGTGTGCGTTAAATTCCTATTTACTGTCACAAAATGCATCCTATTTGCTGTCTTTATATTGGGAGGAGGGTTGTCTGGTTTGCATTGGAAATATGATCATATTGGTTAGAGATAAGATTTTGCACTTTGTGCAGCAATTGTCCTCTGTATTTCGTGTGATTAGAAACTGAAAATGCCTTGTTTTTTTTTAGTTTACAACCAAATGCCTTTTCTTTTGCTTTATCTATTTTTGGTCTGTGTATTTCTTTGCCTACCAGTTGTTGGACTCTCTTTTTATTTTTCTTCATTGCCTCTCTTGCTGGTTGTTGCACCATCAGTTTAGGGTTTTTTCCCCTCTTTCCATTGCCTCTCTTATTATTATTTTTTGTTTGTTTTCTTATGCATCCATAATTAATCTTTGTGGTCCCTTTGTTTTCAGCAGATTTGTTGAGCTTTTCTAGCCTTCTTTTTGGTTGGGTTGCTGCTTTGTTCACGTTAAGACTTACTTGCTTTACGCTACTGGTATGTGCATGTATTATTGGTCTGCAAGATTAATGGTTGTCTTTTTCTTGCTTTGTTGGACTGTGAGACCAGCTTCTCTTTTTTTTCCATTTGCTTTCTAACCAACCAACAAAGACGTTGCTTGCTAGGAGTTTGTATTCAAAATTGTTTCTGTTGTATTTTCTTCCCTTTTTATGGCTGTTGAATTTGTGCTTTAGATTCCCATCATTATATATTTAGCCACTTCATGTTGCAATTTATATCCGTCCTTTTCATGGCTTGCCCTTTTGATTCCAGTCATTCATTTATTTGTATTTACATTGTCATCAAATATATAACATTTAGTCAAAAACTTTCATAACTGAAAAAAATGAAGGAGCTAATGGAGTCATTAGCATAATCCAACATTGTGTCTTTCGTTAAGGCTTGCTTCCATAACTGAAAAAAATGCAGCAACAGATAACATTTAGTCAACAATTTACAATTGTTTATTTACAAATACATAAAAATCGTTAGATGTCAACCTTGAATAAGTTTTTTAGCCCAAACCCTCTTCAAAAGTGTTTCATATTAAAAGAATTGTTTAGCTAATAGAGAACCAAACAAATATACCTTATTGTTTCCACATCTCCTACCATGTACATCGATGCAGGTGGCTGATAAATAGGTATTAACATGACAGAAACAGAATCATGCATATGACAGGGGTATAATGACATAGAGGAGCAACTTATAACAAGAGAAAAAAAAGCTGTCAAAGTTGTTATTGATAAAGAAGAAGAAAAAATAACAGGGAAAATACGAGTGCTAATTTTGTTGAGACATGATTATAATGGAAAGTGAACAATAGTATTTAATTAAAAATTAAAAATTAATATATTTAAATAAAAAAATATAAATTTTATATATCGATATTACAATTATCCTGTTTTCCTGTTAATGCATCTTGAATCCTTAAAATTCTTATTTTATTAACTCGAGCCTTTTCTTACTAAAATTACCATAAGAAAAAAAATAGAAATCAGCAAAAATTATAAATTATTATAATTAATTAAGAAAAAAATATAAATTTTATAACAATATCTAAATGGTGTGGGGGAATCACTGTTCCCCCATACCTAAATCACTGTGAATTATAACAATAATCCATAGTGATTCTCCCCTTTCTTTTTTTTGTTAACTTTTCCCTTTTTTCTTTTTTTTTTGTTTTTTTTTTCAAAATTACTTTTTTTTTCAACTTTCCTAATTTATTTATTTATTTTTTCTTTTGTTTTTTCCAAAATTATTTTTTATTTTACTTTTTAAATATTGACCTGGTTAAAATTTTTGCTTTGTAATTTTTTCTTTAAAATACTATGGATTGCTGCGATGTTTTTCCACATAATTTTTCTATTTTATTTCTTTATTTTTCAAAATTATATTTGTCGATATTTTTTTAATATGGAGCTGATTGAGAATTTAGTTTTGTAATTTTTTTTCTTTAAAACATTGTTGATTGCTACAGTGTTTCTTTGTAAAGTTTTTTTTTTATGATTTTCTTTGAAATTATCTTTTTTATTTTATTTTTTAATATTGAGCAGATTAAAAATTACAGTTACTTTTTTTTCAAAATTACAGTTACTTTTTTTTTTCAACTTTCCTAATTTTTCTTTTTTTTTCATTTATTTTTTCTTTTGTTTTTTCCAAAATTATTTTTGTTGATTTTACTTTTTAAATATTGACCTAATTTAAATTTTTGCTTTGTAATTTTTTTTTTAAAATACTGTGGATTGCTGCGATGTTTTTCCACATAGTTTTTCTATTTTATTTCTTTATTTTTCAAAATTATATTTGTCGATTTTTTTTAGTATGAAGCTGATTGAGAATTTAGTTTTGTAATTTTTTTCTTTAAAACATTGTTGATTGCTACAGTGTTTCTCCGCATGGTTTTTTTTTAATGATTTTCTCTGAAATTATATTTTTTTATTTTATTTTTTAATATTGAGCTGGTTAAAAATTACAGTTACAATATGCGAGGAAAGCACTGTAACTTTCCTCGAAAATTACTGTTGATTGCTACAGTGTTTTTTCCCACATGGTTTTTTTTCTGTTTTTGTTATGTTTTTCCCTAAAATTATCTTTGTCAATTTTATTTTTTTAAATATTAAGCTGGTTAAGAATTGCAATTACAAGTAAATACAAGTTTTTCCTCACAAAACACTATGGATTGATACAGTTTTTCCTCACATGGTTTTTTTCCAATTTCTTTTGTGTTTTCTTTTTTTGTAATATTTTTTCCAAAATTATCTTCGTTGATTTTTTTTTAATATTGACTTGGTTAAAATTTAATTTTGTAATAAAGCTTAATCATGTGGGGAAAGCATTGTAGCTTTGCTCATAAAACATTTTGGATTGCTACAGTGTCTCTCCGCATAGTTTTTTTTGTTATAATTTTTTTCAAATTATTTTTTTCAATTTTTTTTAATATTGAGTTGTTTGTGAATTACAATTACAAGTCATTACAAATAAGGCTAAATCATGTGGGGAAGTACTGTAGCTTTCATTACAAAACACTATGAATTGCTACAGTATGATTTTTTTTCCTTTTTTTGGTGTTTGTTTTGTTATTTTTTTTCTAAAATTGTCTCTGTCGATTTTTTTTTAATATTGAGATGATTAAGAATTTAGCTTTGTTATTTTTTTTCTTTAAAACACTTTGAATTGTTGCAGTGTTTTCCCATGTGATTTTTTATGATTTTTTCTAAAATTATCTTTGTCGATTTTTTTTTAATATTGAGTTGGTTAAGAATTATAATTACAATAAAGCTAAATCATATGAAGAAAGCGTTGTAGTTTTTCTCACAAAATACTGTGGATTACTACAATATTTCTCTAAATGGTTTTTTAGTTTATTTTATTGGGAAAAACACTATAGTTTTCCTCACAAAACATTGTCAATTGCTGCAACATTTTTTCTCATGAGTTTTTTTTTCCTTCCAAAATTATCTTTGTTGGTTTTTTTTTTAAATATTAAGTTGGTAGAGAATTTAGCTTTGTAATTTTTTTTTGCTTTTTATTAACTGAAAAGCTAAATCATGTGGCGAAAGCACTGTATCTTTCCGTACAAAACACTGTAGATTGCTACAAATTATTTTTTTTAGTCTCTAAGTTTTTGATCACTAACACAACTTTTTTTCCTGTCATGAAATATTTGCTCCATCATACCTTTAATTTCTATTAGTTATCTAACACTGGTTCACAATTATAACACTATCAAGTGCATTTGTTTTATAAGCCCGTGGCAGCGCGCGAGCATGACATCTCGTGTATTTGTATATATTCAGTAGACTTCTATAGTTTAATTATTTTTTTAATTTGTTTTTATTTTTTTGAAAACTATAATTTATATCCTGGATTAATTTAATTTTTAAATTAAAAACAAACAAACAAATACCTTTATATATAACTAGCTATCTAACCCGCGCTTCACTACGGGTTATAATTTTTTTTCCAAGAAATACCGGGTATGTAAGCTACTTTGATGTATTTTTTTACATAAAAAAATTCAAAGTGTAAATCGAAAAATCTATGAAAGAATCTAATTAAATAAATCGATAATCATCTATTTAAATAAATGAAAAATAGTTGTTAACAATAACCAAAAGAGAAATAAAAAAGAATTGAGAGATGAATATCGATTAAGATATTCAATCATAAAAAATGAGACATTTACTTAGATGCGTTAACTAAAATTGCTTATTTAAATCATTAAAAAATAAATCTGCAAAAACTTGTGAGTTGTGACCTCAAAGATAAACACAAATAAAACTAACTGAATAAATCCACAACCTAAAAAAGATTTACGCAAGGCTGAACATGTTAAAAATATTATTTAAAAAATAATATTTTTATTTTGAAAAATAAAGTTCATTTGTATAAAACAATAAAAAATATAGATGATTTGAAATAATATCTTGAAAAATCAAACACAAACAAAACAATTAAAAAAAAAATTATATTCTAAAAAACCATGCAAAACCTATGACTTAAGTTATGAGATCGAAATAAAAACATATAAAAAAATTGAAAAAAATCACAAAACTAATATTTTAAAAAAGAAAACTAATGCATAACAATAAGATCATACAAAGTTGAATCCTTAACAAATCAAACGTCAAAGGATGAAACCAGGAAAAAAAACTAATCACACAAAAGGACCTAAAAAATGAGGGTGGAAATAAAATAAAAAAAACTAATTAGATGAAAAATAAAAATGTTTAATTGGAGGGTTAAATCAAATTGAAAAATTATTTTAACAAAAAGAAAAACAAATCAAAATAATGATGGTCAAATTGAAAAAAATAAAGCAACAAAAACTTTGATTGAAAGCCTAACTTTAACAAAAAGACCAAGGAAAAAATAAAAAATTAAAAGAATAAAGACCGAAATGAAAAACAAAACATATGATAAATTATAATTGAAAGACTAAATTGAGAAAAAAAAACATCTATAAAAGGATAAGAAGGAAATAAGAAATTAAAAAAAATAGAGAACTAAAATTGAAAAAACAAAAAAGGACAATTGTGCCCTTTACATAGCAAGAGAGAGAAAAGAAGGAGGAAAAAAGAAATGTTCGTCAGTGATAGTACGACCACCATACATCATCATGTGCTAAACCATGTGGAAGAAGACACGGTGGTGTATTCAAATAGATGGTGGAAAGTCTAGTTTGGTCATCGAGTGGTGTTACACGCACTGCCTGAATGGCGTGGACGCCACACACTCCCTAGCGTGTGTTGAGCATGTAACAACAACTTTCCTGATTAAAAAAAATTAAAAATTCAACATGAAAAATACCATAACGTTCCCCGTAAACCTAGTGATTACCAAAAAAAAACTTATGTAAAAGTATAAAAATACCCCCTGATGCAATCATGATTTTTTGTCTTATCTTAGGCAAAAAAAAAATACTTTTACTATGCATAAATAATGAGAAAAAAAAATCATTGTCCAATAACCTAAAACTATTTTGATGTCGAGGTAAAAAAGTATTTTTATTGTTTAAAAATTTATAAAAAGTAAAAACACTTTGGTTAATAGCTCTAAATTTTATTAACTCTGAAGATAAAATAATATTTTTACCGTGCAAAAAAAATAAACAAGACCTGATTTTACTAAAGCAATCGACGGTAAACTAAGTGAAAAACTTTGGTTAATATATCACAAACACTCACAAATAACTTCAAGTTAAATAAAATTTTTCTCTTTAATTTTTTTTGTTTGTTTTTAAGCACAATCAAAATTGGCATTGATGATAGATATATTACTAACTTTACATAGTTGATGATAGAAATTGAGAGGACTTGCTACATTTCACAAACATGGATCGGTGACCATAAAGATCAAAGGGATCTTCGCTCTCTTGCTCAATTAAACAAGCTCGCTAAAGCTTGCTAGGCACTCTTCTCTCTTGCTTGTTTGGAAATCCACAAAAATTAATATATCCTCATATATTCCTTCCTCGCAATTCCCTCTCTCCTTTGGATCCCACTAAAAACCCATCATATAAACCCTAAAAAGTGCAAGTTATGATGGTGATCTATGATAAACATGAGATTAATATTACATGGAAATAAAATGGAGATTCAAATCTTCAATCGGAGAGGATTCGTGTGTATTACAATGACGCAAGTACTGGTGAAAGATATATGCCAAGTGCTGCTCTTATGGAACTTGAGCCTGGTACCATGGATTCAGTCAGATATGGTCTTTAACTTCGTTTTTGGCAAGTCTACTAGAATGTTTCTTATACAATCAACAAGACTACATCAATAATACATATATTTTGTTTTAAAATGTTCTGGGTTGTTTTTATAACTCCTTTCTCTATCTTTTTTTTTAGCTTGAAAGAAGCAGATGTGAAATGAACATGAGAGGTTTTGCTTTCAAAGGAATTATGGCTTAGTATGATGAGAATTGAAGAAAGGTTTCTTCTTTTTAGCATTAAGATTACTACTTTTACAAGTTGCAGTGATTTTTACTCAATTTAAAAGATGTCTCGGAGCGTGATAGTAATGGCTTTTTAAAGTACTTTTTGCTTGGAAAAACATCAAAATAATATATTTTTATTTTTTAAAATTTATTTTTGACACCAATACATCAAAATGATTTAAAAATACTAAAACAATAATTTGAAGCAATATTTTTTCAAATTTTGACAAAAAAACATTTATAAAGCAAAAAGATTGGGTATTAGATGGTATAAATCTTGTAAATAATCCAAACTTTGTTGATTATAATTTTAAAAATTATTTTGATCCAAATATAAACGGTAATTCCCAAAAGAAAAGAGATTGGACAAAAAAATAACTATGTTTTTTCTAGTATGTATGTGAGTGTTTATATATATCAGGTTAGATTTGAGTTGGGTTTTGATAACATCTATATCTTATCTATTATGCATCAAGTAATGTAATTATTTTTTTTAAAAAAATACCATTCGTTCAGATTTAATATCTATCCATTAAATCCAAATTAAATTATCATTCATTTGAATCTCTCATTTTCATCACCTTCATCTAATTTATTAACGCTACTAAAATATTATTTATCGTAGCATGTCAAATAAAAAAAATATTAACTTATAATAAAAGATATTATACAAAATCTCTTCTTATTTTTTTAAAACTAATTTATATATGCCTATTAATCACATTATACATGTTTTTGTTTCCAGCCAAGCTTCTAAATATTTAAATAAATTGTTAATGTGTAATTTTAACTTATAACAATTAAAAAGAGATAAAAAAAATTAAGGAAAAAAATTGAATATTAAATTGCTTAACATTTTTTTATTATTATTTACAAGCATTGCATACATGACTTTGCAAATAGAAAATGCTTGCTTGTTGAATAATCAAGGTATGTGAGGTGCGGGAAGTAAAAATCTTATAGATTTAAAACTTGTACAAGCCTATCATTATATTATGCTTAATTTTTTTTATTAATTAGAATGGAAGTGGTAAGATCCAAACTCAGACCGTTTAGTCATTAAGATTCTAATATCATGTTAAAGAATCATTTTAACCAAAAAATTTAAGTTGTTAGGTTGGATCCAATAAAAATTTTATATTATTCTCTAATATGTTTTTCATATATTTTAATTTATATGATTTGCAAATAAGAAAACTTTCATATATCATTATTTTCTTTCATAGATAGATGTCTATCACAAATCTACATACTTAATGACAGGAAAGTTTGAAACAAAGTCTCACTAGACCAAAACCTCACAACTCATGCTACCTATGTAACTTCTCATTGCTCAACTGGGTTTTGTCTACACAAGGTAGGTGGATTAGTTGTTGTTGGATTTCGGAAGGAAGGAGACAATCTGGGCTATAGTCAATGGCTTCGCAACACAATGATCCAGGCCTGCTTCTGTGAAATCTTTGTGCACAGACTCAAAAGTACAAGATGTAACACCAATAATGGTGCTTTTCACACCCATTGCTCGAAGCTCCCTTGTCGCCTATTATACATGGTGGTTTGTAAATCATTAAACTAATAACTAAATAAATAAACAAAAAGCATATATAATATAATCCTAATTGAGTTTACTTATATGAATAATCAAAATAAATTGATTTAAAAACTCCTCA
>Ga0325414_1003414_pt1 | contig 16480 bp, 18 predicted proteins | sample PopdelMetagenome_8_FD_206183 | JGI IMG/M metagenome (GOLD analysis project Ga0325414, IMG submission 206183) | Populus deltoides microbial communities from Bellville, Georgia, United States - Leaf-PdKOR-R3 | ecosystem: Host-associated > Plants > Phyllosphere > Phylloplane/Leaf | place: USA...
GGACAATCAGAAGTGATCTCTATGATGCAAAGTTGGGATAATATTTCTGAGCCTTTCTCGGGTTATGCTTATGAGTTTTTGAGATTTAAAGGAACCTTGGTGTCATAGGTTAAGGTTGTTTGGGAACTTTGGTGTTTACCAAGGCATAGTTTCATCCTTTGGCTTGCTTTACTTGGGAGGTTAAGAGCACAAGACATGCTGCACTTTGTTGATGCTGATGCTAGCTGCGTCTTCTGTCAGGATCATGAGGAAAGCCATAGTCACCTTTTCTTTGATTGCAGTTGGACATCCCTCTTGTGGTCGAAGGTTAAATCTTGGCTTCGACTCTACAGGGTTATGGCCACCATTAGTAGTGTTGTTCGGGGCCTCAATCTCAAGGGGAAAAACCCTGTTGCCAGAATGAAAAGGGTCTCCCTTAGCATTGTTATCTACCTGATATGGGAAGAAAGGAATAGAAGAGTCTTTGAGAACTCCTGCACACTGGTTGAATCTCCATTTTGGAGATTTCAGGTTTTATTTTACATGATATTGCACTTTCATGAGTGCAATCACCTTCAAATTAATGTCAGCTAACTATATTAGTGGTTGTTCTAGATGAACTTTCGTGTGGGAAACTGTCTTCTCTTCGGTTTACAGCTCTTCAAGCCGCATTGCATATGTTTCTAGTTGGTCCTTTGTTGTTGCTGTTTCTCTTCGGTTTACAGCCCTTACTCTAAACATAAAAATGAACCATCAAACATGTCACACACATATATAAACTATATAGTTTGTCGCAACATTATGAATGTCATAAAAGAAAATCAACACAAAGAAAAGCAACCAGGTTTAAAATTGAACTTTTTATAGACACTAAAAGAATCAGAAGAAGGAATGATGTTTGAAACCACTATGAATATCACTTCAAATACAACAACAAACTCTACCCTCCGGTGGCTAATACAATTTTGTAACATCTCTCTTACCAATAAAAACCTAACACATGATCTCATAAATGAAAATGGTTGTATTTGAACTCATGAGTTTTGTTTGCATGCTAAACTCAATGATAACTCTTGGTTTCAAGAAAAGTTGGAAAATCCGAACAATCAAACACCTGCACCCATAAAAAACTGTAACTTCTCTCACCAATAAAAGCTTACCATGTGATCTCATAAGTCAAAATTATAGGCTCTCAACTAACATTGCTCACTTTTGTTTATGTGCTTAACCCAGTTGCAAATGGACATGTGTTGTTGGGGTCGTGGGAGTTAGTTGTTTGGTTTAGGTTAGAAAACTCGGTGTACTTGTTTTATCAAAGATTCTGAGGGTAAGGAATTAATTGTGGCTAGGGAAGATATTAGCACCCCTAGTGCACCCTGCATGAAGTAAACTGCATTGTATGGTCTGAATGTGATTTAAATAATTTGATGAGTTTCTAATTGGTGGTCTATCTATTGCTTAGGATCCATGTAAGTGTCTTGATAGGGTTCATTTATCCTAGAAGGCGGAAGAGTGTTCCACAACTCGTGTGTTTTGGTAAAACAATACTTTCAATTAAAATTAATGAATATTCAAGATAATTCTGAAAAGTTTCTGGTCAATTTTTGATATTTAAATATCAGCTTACTTGTAAGTCCAACATTTATACCAGAATGTTGACTATTAATTATCATGAATTAAAATTTTATTGGTTATAGAAATATTGGCCAAATCCTTATGGATTTAATAAAATGATTAGTAAATTCAAAATGTATGCTACAAAAATAAAACATACCATGTATTTTATTTTTTAAACAACATATGATTTTTATGTTTTTAAAAAAACTTGACTGTATACAATTTAAAATAAAATTGTATTTTTGAAAGAAAGATTTTTGTTGTGTATTTTTGAAAAATTGGCCCTTTTATGTGCGTGTGTATTTAACCATCTATTTATAGGTGAAAATTTTCTTTAGCTTGAAGACAAAACAATCCAAGATTAACAATTGGATTTCAAGAATAAATCTCAACCATTCATTTGATAACTTGGATACAAAGTAAAAATAAACCTTTGGACTAAGAAAATGATTGTAGACCATTTGATTAAAAAAATGGGTTGCTTGGTAAGAGGGTTTTCAATTTTCAAATTGATCCTCTCCCTTTCATAATTATAATTAAATCACTAAAAATTAAATGTATATTTTTTTTTAATTTTAAATTCTTTGGAAAAGACGTACATATTTTTTGGGTTTTTGCTGCTTTTGTTTTGCTAATTTTTGGTTTTTTTTTTCAAAAACAGGATAAAAAATTAGGTAATAACAAATGCCCTATCTTTACAATACTTACGGAGGAAAAACTTGTTAAGTACTTTGTATAGTAAGTTTGTAAAGAGAAACAAATTGTTTTTTCAAAACTAATATTCTCAATGCGTCTAGTTCAGTTTACTTGAAACTCTGTTTTCGCAGCAATCCCCTTCAACCAAAACTACGATCAAACTGTGTACACATTGGTTGTCCTGAAATCCTAATTTGTCGACTCCCTTTAACCAAAATCAAAATCTTTGCAAAAAATTCAGTTAACCTAAAAATCCAATTTGATGATCCCTTTTAACCAGAACAAAAATATAAAACAACTTGACTAACTTGAAATCTCAATCTAGCGATTCCCTTTAACCAGAACCAATAACTTGGTCAACCTGAGATCTCATATGACGATCCCTTTTAACTATAATCAAAATATGAAACATCTTGGCTAACCTGATATCCTAATTTGGTGATTTTCTTTAAGCAGAACCAATAACTCGATTAACTTGAGATCCCATCTGGCGATCCCCTTTAACTAGAACCAAAAAGTTACCTTTAACTCAATTAACTTGAAATCTCAATCTAGAGACCCATTTTACCAAAACCTTGGCCTTTGTGTCCAACTCGGTCAACTTGAGATTGCATCTAGTAATCTCCTCTAACTAGAATCAAAATATTGCCTTCAACTCGGTTAACCTGAAATATCAAACTAGAGACTCTTTTTTAACTAGAACCTTGGTCTTTATCTTCAACTTCGTCAACCTCAGATTTTATCTAGCGATTTTCTTTAACCAGAATCAAAATGTTGCCTTTACTTGATTAACTTGAAATCTCAATCTAGAGACCCTCTTAAACTAGAACCTTAGTCTTTCTCTTCAGCTCGGTCAACCTAAAATCTCAATCTAGTGATTCCTTTAACCAAAACCAATAGCTCGGTCAACCTGAGATTCTAATCTGGCGATCCCCTTTAACTAGAATCGAAATCTAAAAAATAGCTCGGATAACCTGAAATCCTAATTTGGCAATTCCCTTTAACCAAAATGAAAATGTTTGCCTTCAGCTCGATTAACCTGAAATCTCAATCTAGAGACTCCTTTAACCAGAACTTTGGGTTTTTATCTTCAACTCGGTCAACCTAAAATCTCAATCTAGAGACCCCTTTAGCCAGAATTTTAGTCTGTCTTCAGCTTGATCAACTTGAAATTCCAATTTGATTATTCCTTTTAACTAGAACCAATAGCTTGGTCAACTTGAGATCCTCATCTAGCGATACACTTTAACTAGAACTAAAATGTTGCCTTCAACTTAATTAACCTGGAATCTTAATCTAGAGACCCCTTTTAACCAAAACCTTGGTATTTTTCTTCATCTCGGTCAACCTGAGATCTCATATGACGATCCCCTTTAACAAGAACTAAAATGTTGTCTTAAGCTCAGTTAACCTAGAATCTCAATATAGAGACCCCTTTTAACTTGAACCTTGGCTTTCGTGTTCAACTTAGTAAACCTTGAGATCCTAATCTGGCGATTTGTTTTAACTAGAATCAATAGCTCGGTCAACCTAAGATTCCAATCCGTTCTTAGATCATGGGGAAGGTACTGTATCCTATTTTTCTCCTGGAAACTATTTACATTATTTTGTTCAAATGGATTTTTTGATAACATCCAGCAAGATTTTACCTTGGGGAAGTCGGAAATGGGGCTGCAATGAAACTTATTGTCAACATTATCATGGCAGGTTCTCCCGAGTTCCTTTTGTCAATTGTTTTCTGTTTTGCTCCGGTGCTGGATTATATTGTGACACCTGGTGTTTTCAACAATTTGCAGTATGATGGCAACCTTTTCTGAAGGATTGCTTCTCAGCGAGAAAGTAGGACTGGACCCAAATGTACTGGTTGAGGTATTTGTGAACAGAGAAAATCTTGTTAGATTAATTAGTGTCACTTGTCATCAAATCCCATGAAGATTAACTGAATTCATACTCTTGTTTGCTTTTTATTGGATTGTTCTTGTTCTTTCTATCTCATTCGAACATGCACAATGATAATCATTGCTCTGCCGTTCTCTGGAAAATAAATGAGAGAGAGGTTCTGAATGATGCTTAAATAAAATTCCTTGGTCAAGACGAATCAAGGTGTTGCACCCTTCTTGTTCAATAACAGCACTTAACATCCAAAATGGACCTCATTTGTTAGGTTTTCTGGCTTGAAAAACTCTTAAAATTAAATCGTGCACTCTTCTTCCTTGTCTTTGTTGGTAAAACTAAAAGCCTCTAGTATATAGAAAGATGTTATCTTTTTTATTTTATTTTATTTTGTTGTTTTTGAAGGCATCTATTGAAGCCTCGTAGGAATCTTCTTACATAGGTGAAATTGCAGGTAGTGTCACTGGGTGCCATTAGTGCACCGATGTATTCGCTGTAAGGTCCATCAATGGTCAAATCTCTATACCCGACTGCTTTTCCCTTAAAGCATCAGCAGAAGGTTTGTAGATATTCTAAATTGCAGACACTATTTAAATCAACGCTGTCATCTCAAAAATGAAGTCAATGGATTCAGGACATGAGACTTGCCCTGGGATTAGCAGAATCTGTTTCCCAACCCACTCCAATTGCAGCAGCTGCAAATGAGCTATACAAGGTAGCAAAAAGTCACGGGTTAGCGATAGTGACTTTTCAGCCGTGATTGAAGCACTGAAAGGAAAAGTGCAATCCTGAGCAAACTTGTGTGTATTTTTCATGGTTACGAAGGAGAGGCTTGTACCTGAGATCTCAAGTTTTCTTGTATGTCATCATCACCAGCTTGTGGTCTTTTTTCTGTGTTAATACCCTGCGCAGTCCCTAAACTAAACTATTGATAGTTTCTGAACAAGGAATTTACCATAATTAATAATTGATGGACAAATTCATTGCAATAAACCACAAGGATTAATTTATAATCTACTCATATTTTGAGGTAGAATTGATAAAAGAAACAATGCACAACACGAAACAAGATAAAAGAATCCTATCTATACTTTACTTAAAGTGGAAATCTATTCCAAACTCCAAAGAGAAAAATTGGTATTAATTTCATCCTGAAGCTGATCCTTCCTGGCTTTACTTGACAGTTAAACTTGAAATCGATTCCAAAGGGCTGTATGCTCGAACCCCTTAACAGCATCAGATAGATACCAATATCAAGACAACAAGAAACACATCACTTTCTCAACTTATAAATAAAAACCTGTAAGCTCACATCGACATCTCCTTCCCTCTCATAAGATAAAACTAAACTCACTTTCCCTCCTTTTCTAGGCTATTTTTATTTTCCCATCCCCCAAACATTCCCGTATGAGTAACTATAACATGAAGGTGTCATCGTCTCCCAAGGGCAGCAAACACGTGGAGTGTCTCAGACATCTTCAGGTTGGTGTATATAACCATCTACATTCTATAACAGACATTGTGCTGTTTATGTTTTCATAAGCTTGTGCTATTTTATAGCCCAGTTTTCAACATTTTTGTTAAGTTTTATTACATGTATAGATGATCATGACATGCTTAATTACATACGCGAATTGATGTATTCTGCAGAGCCAACATGATGAGCTGGAAGCACAGTTTCTTGAGGAGAGAAAGGCATTAGAAGCTAAATACCACAAGCTTTATCAACCACTATACAATAAGGTATGCGTTGTCTTTGCATTAATACTTCTGCATGTGTTACGTGAATGTTGAATCAGAGGTAGCATTCATTGCAATTTTTTGTTCCGTATTTATGTAATTAATTTAAGTTTTTGATGGGCTCTCGGCGCAGAGATATGAGATTGTGAATGGTCTAAAAGAAGTTGACGGGGTTATGTCTGCTGAATTAGATAGCATAAAAGAGGATCAAGCTACAGAAGGTATTAGCGTATATTTTTAACAGTATATCTTGTTTTTGGCAAACATACATGGAGTATCTGAAAGCAATGCCTTATATTGAACTTAAGAGTATAGTACTTCTTCAATGCAGAGAAAGGAGTGCCTGAATTCTGGCTCACTGCAATGAAAACTCATGAAGTACTAGCAGAGGAGGTATGCAAGGCGTGCAAACATATGCACACATATATTTCTTCCTTTTGGATTCATCACTGTGTAATGTGATTTATCAATTGATTCTTGCAATAGATTAAGGGACAAGATGAAGGAGCCCTAAAGTTCATAAAAGATATCAAGTGGTCGAGACTTCAAAATCCTGAGGGTTTCGAGCTGGAGTTTTACTTCAACCCTTGTCCTTACTTCAAAAATTCTATCCTTACAAAGACTTATCACATAATTGATGAATCTGATCCTATTTTGAGTCAAGCAATTGGGTAGTTAATTATATTAATGTTGTTGTGCTGAGAGTTCTTAATCTCTTCCTTTCTAATTTTCTTTCTTATAATGTTTCATCTGATTTCTTAGGACGGAAATTGAATGGTTTCCTGGGAAATGCTTGACCAAGAAGGTGATTGTGAAGAAGAAACCAAGAATGGGGTCAAAGATTGCAAAAATCATCACAACAATTGAGAACTGTGAAAGTTTCTTCACATTCTTTAATCCTCCTCATATCCCTGAGAATGAGGATGATCTTGATGATGATGCTGTACGTTCTGCTTCGTTATGTACAGGGAAAGCAATGTGATTGTTGATATGTTAACTGATGTCTTAGTCTCTTGTATTCACAGAATGATGAACTTCAGGATCGGATAGAACAGGACTACAATGTAGGGTAAGTCTCATATTCTTTCTGTGAACTTCATTGGGTCTATTCTGTGCATCTCTCTCCTTTTCTTTGATTTGGACATGTGTTTGTTGATGGTAGTATTATTATTCGGGACAAAATCATTCCACATGCCCTGTCATGGTTTACGAGAGAGGTTATCGAGGATGATAAGTTGGAAGGTATAGATTATGATGACAATGATGGTGGTGATGGTGATGGTGATGATGATGATGATGAGGATGAGGCTGAGGCTGAGGCTGAGGTTGAGCAAGAAGAGAAAACAAAACAAGAGGTGAAGGACATCAAAGAGGACCATGATGAGGATGAGGAAGAGGAAAATGAAAGAAAATGGGGCCTGAAGAAGGATGATGATGAGGATGAGGCTGAAGTTGAGGAGAATAATGATAGGGATGAGGAGGACAATGAAAGCGACAAGAAGGCTGAGCAAGAAAAGAAAATAAAACAAGGTGTGAAGGAGATCAAAGAGGACCATAATGAGGATGAGGAAGAGGAAAATGAAAGAAAATGGAGCCTGAAGGATGATGATGATGATGACGACGACGATGATGATGAGGATGAGGTTGAAGATGAGGAGAATAATAATACGGATGAGGAGGACAATGAAAGCGACAAGAAGGCTGAGCAAGAAGAGAAAATAAAACAAGGAGTGAAGAAGGACATCAAAAAGGACCATGATGAGGATGCGGATGAGAAAAATGAAAGAAAATGGGGTCTGAAGAAGGATGACGAGGATGAGGATGGGGAGGCTGGAGATGAGGAGAATGATGATGGGGATGAGGAGGACAATGAAAGTGACAAGGAGGTTGAGCAAGAAGAGAAAAGAAAACAAGGTGTTAAGAAGGACATCAATGAAGACCATGATGAGGATGAGGATGAGGATGAGAATGAGGATGAAGAAAAGGAAAGAAAATGGGGCAAGAAGAAGGATGATGATGAGGATGAGGAGAATGATGATGGGGATGAGGACAACAATGAAAGCAACAAGGAGGCTAAGCAGGAAGAGAAAAGCAAACAAGGTGTGAAGAAGGACATCAAAGAGGACCATGATGGGGATGAGGATGAGGAAAAGAAAAGAAAATGGGGCCTAAAGAAGTTTGATGATGAGGATGAGGATGAAGATGAGGAGAATGATGATTGGGATGAGGAGGACAATGATGACGATGAGGATGAGGTTAAAGATGAGGAGAATGATGATGGGGATAAGGAGGACAATGATGACGATGAGGATGAGGATGAAGACGAGGAGAATGATGATTGGGATGAGGAGGACAATGATGAGGAGGAGAAAGAAAACGACAAGGAGGTTGACCAAGAAGAGAAAAGAAAACAAGTTGTGGAGAAGGACATCAATGAAGACCATGATGAGGATGAGGATGAGGATGAAGAAAAGGAAAGAAAATGGGGCCAGAAGAAGGATGATGATGAGGATGAGGAGAATGATGATGGGGATGAGGACAACAATGAAAGCAATAAGGAGGCTGAGCAAGAAGAGAAAAGAAAACAAGGTGTGAAGAAGAACATCAAAGAGGACCATGATGAGGATGAGGATGAGGATGAGGAGAATGATAATTGGGATGAGGAGGACAATGATGATGATGATGAGGATGAGGATGAGGATGAGGAGAATGTTGATTGGGATGAGGAGGAGAACGATGAGGAGAATGATTATGGGGATGAGGAGGACAACGATGATGATGATGAAGGTAAGGAGAATGATTATGAGGATGAGAAGGACGACGACGAAGATGATTAGGTGTTGCGATGTCGCGGTTGCACAAATTAATTATCCTATCTTAAATAAACAAGATAGTATAGAACAAGCAAGGGGTCGATCCCATGAGGAAGGTTTAATTCAAATTTTTATGTTGTAAGACATGCAATTGGGGGGATTGTGAAGTTATCTAATGGTATGCTATAGTAAACAGAAAGAAACAATTAATACTAAGTCAAAGAAAACAGAAATTTATCAAGAAAAAAAACCTTGGTAGCAAGAAAACATCCACCTATATAAATTAGAATTGATCATAGAAATGAAATATCAATTTATGCTCTGAATATTTATCTTTTCTTATGTTGATTAGTTAATAGATCCGTTGTATAACTAATCCTAACTATCAAACAACCAAAGTGTCCACACTCGTAATTTAATTCAATGTAGCCTTAAGAACTAAATGGGTTGATTAATCTAGACAACATAACTGTTCGCAGTCCATTTTTGATTTAATCGATTGAATGTTCTCCTTAAGATTACTAATCAATCGAATGTTCTCCCTGACAATAATATGTTCTCACAATTATTAATCTCAGTTGCTTCACAAGTTTATATACCACAACTCCGGTTTTAATAGCAAACTTAGCAATAGATTGTTCACAATAATAACTTAGAATCCGCTCTAGCAATTAAAATAAACAATCATAGGAAATAAGCATAGGAGAACAAACATATTCATTTATCATATAAACTGAAAAGAAAAGGTAAAATAAATCTCACAGTTCTTGAAATTCAAAGGTTTTTGTGTCCTTGCAACCAAGAAAAAGAATTTAGCTTTGAATGTCTATTGAACAACTAATAAAAAAGAAAGAAGAATGCATGATTTTGGGTTATGTTGGAGAAGGTGTGTTTTTCCTCTCTTGGCTGGCCGTCCTCTCTTTCCTTTCACTTTTTCTTTTTATATCCTAGGAAACCTTAATCCCTTTTCTACAAAATAGTCATTTCCTAAATAAACAATTTACATTTAAATATTTCCTAAAAAAGGGTGAAAAAGCCTTGCATAAAATCTTCAAGCTTTGACTTTTGACTTAGAGGAGCTAAATTGCTAAAATAAAGACTTGGAAGTCGGTATATATACTTGAGAAGTACTTTGGACTTGTTTCTTCACAAAACCTGTCCGCTGACAGAATTCATGTGTCATCTTAGAAAAATTATATCTCTCTTATATGAGATTTTTTTCTACTGATATTTGATAGGCTGATAGGTCTTCAAGTTAGGAATCCAAAACAATTAAGTTTGTATCAAATTGACTTCTGTAACCCAAGATATTCAAGTCGGAATGGATAAAAGTCAACATTGGCAGAATGTGAAATTTATCTTTAAAGGCTGCAATTTCCATGCTCTCTTTTTATTATTATTATTATTATTATTATTATTATTCTTTCCATATATGCATAGAAATGTATGGATGTTAGCTTTCTAATTCCACTGGAATCATTTCGTTTTGACCTCTGGAGCTCAAGCTCTGCACAAAACATCGTCTGGAGGTTAAATTTGTCAATTATCTCCAATTTACTTTTTTTTTAATCTTTCATCTAAAAGTGCCTTCAAAACATAAAACAAAAAATATCAAGGCATTTTATATATAAAACATAGGCAAAACACTAGGTGAATATAGGTAAAACTATCAAGTAATATGGTTACATCAAATACCCCCACACTTAGCTCTTGCTCGTCCTCGAGAAAGAATGTACAAAATCAAACTTCACTCAATAAATAAAATAACTATGACTAATCTCTTAATCTCTCATCAATGTCTAAGAATATATGCATTATAAATAAGAATACAATCAAGAAGGGTAAAGAGTATAGATTTTAATGAATTCATTTGCATGTAAACTTCGAAACTCAATTAATCGTTTGGATTTAAATCAAATCTATGCCATGCAAAAGTGATAGGTCCTCTCATTGATGTACACTCTAACACTCAAGTGTTTAAATCTCTCAAATCCGATCAATGAATATGTTCTACCATAAACTTGCTCTTTAATCTCATCTCCATTACTAACATATTACAAACAATGCATGAATCAAAATGTATTACTTTTCGGTTATAATGGGGCTAAGGTTAAGGTGTGGTAAAAGAAAAGGCTAAAACCAAAGGAAGTAGAGCATTCTAAAAAAATAATCTTTCAAACAAGATATCCCATCAAAGCACGCAATTTTTCCATCTTTAAGTACCAATACTTAACTTCTTTTGATTTCAAGCTCCATCAACATAAAATTTTAAGAACTATGAACACAATGGAACACTTCTCTTTTCTTTTCTTTTCTTTTTCTTTGGCAACTTTGTCCATTTTTTTTTCATCAAGCATCACTTTTTCTTTCTTTTCACATAATTTCCAACCATAATCCCATGAGATATCAACAAGTACATGCTCTACTAATCCTTGGCTAGGGGAAAAGGAAAACATATATAAAAAGTTAAGGTTTACACGTGGGTAAAGCAAATGAAAGATAAACAAGCTCAAAACGGGCTCACTAAGGATAATAAGCTTTGGTTGGCTTTTTAGCTCAAGTGATTAAAATTCCTAATGCCTTTATCATCTTCATGTACATATATAATGCGAATGTAATCTCAACAAGATATAAAGCAAGTTCTAGAGATACAAATCACTGAAAGAATGCACAATCAAAGAATATATAATGTTGAATGCTCAAAAGCTTGCATTGATATAATACTATAAAGTCAACATGGCATGTCTTCAAAGTCAATCCCTAAACCAATTAAACGTTAAAACTTGCATGCACACTCATTCATTCGATTTATATCTTCATGTATCTCAACTAATTCTTATACATAATACTCATATTCTCATAAACCAATGAGAGTTCAAAAGATTAAACATATATATTATTTTTGAAACAACAAAGAAAACCAAAATTCTCCCAATACCCCCACACTTTAAACACAATATTATCCTCAATGTTGAAAGTAAAAGAAAAGGAATATAGGAGAATGACAAAAATAAAGTAAAATGCGAAAAATTAAAGATAAGAGCAAAATAAAGCAAATCTATTTTTTTTTCTTTTGCTAGGTTGCCTCTCAATAAGTGCTTTTGTTTTATGTCATTGGTTTGATATGTTGCATGCTCATTCATCATATATTGGTTCGGCTAACTCTATATAAGCGGTAAGTTCTGTCGTTCAACCTTCGTAGAAAGTTTTCAAAAGATGCCCATTGACCTTGAGCACTTTATTTGTTTCTAAACTTGTAATTTCAACTGCACCATAAGGAAAAACAATAGAAACAACATAGGATCCAATCCAACAAGAGCATAACTTTTCAGGAAAAAGTTTCAACCATGAATGATAAAGAAGGACTTTGTTGCCAATATGAAACTTCTTTCTTGTAATCATTCGGTCATGAAGATTCTTCATCTTTTCTTTGTAAATCCTTGCATTATCATAGGCATCATTCCAAATCTCTTCCAATTCTTGCAATTGCAACTTTCTTGCAATCCCAGCAGCATCATAATCCAAGTTACATTGTTTAATGGCCCAAAAAGCTTTGTGCTCAAGCTCCACTGGTAGATGACATGCTTTTCTATAAATCATCCTATAAGGTGACATTTCTATAGGTGATTTGTAAGCAGTGCGATAAGCCTAAAATGCATCACCAAGTCGTAGACTCTAATCTCGACGATTAGGTTGCACTGTTTTCTCCAAAATGGACTTGATTTCTCGATTTGAAATTTCAGCTTGGTCATTTGTTTGAGGATGGTAGGTTTTGGAAGTATGATGAGTCACATGATATTTGCGTAATAATGCTTCTATTGAACGATTGCAAAAATGGATGTCACAATCGCTAATAATAGCTTTAGGGATTCCAAACCTGTCAAATATATGAGTCCTGACAAAATCTAAAACAACCTTAGCATCATTAGTTCATGTGGCCTTTGCCTCAATCCATTTAGACACATAATCAACAACAAAAAGGATATAAAGATTACCAAAAGAAGAAGGAAATGGACCCATAAAATTAATACCCCAAACATAAAAAAATTCACTTACAAGAATCTTCATTAAAGACATTTGATTTTTATGAGTGATATTACATGTTCTTTGGCATTTTTCACATGATTTGCAAAAGTGATATGCATCCTTAAAAATAGAAGGCTAATAAAGACCACTTTCAAGTATCTTAGGAGTCATTCTTTTTACTCCAAAATGCCCACCATAAGAATGATAATGACAAAAAGTGAGAATGGAATGAAATTCATCTTGTGGAACACATATCCTAACCACTTGATTTGCACAAAATTTTCACAGATAAAGAGTGTCCCAAAAATAATATTTAACATCAACTCGTAACTTGTCTTTTTAGGATTTAGACAAACCTGGAGGGAATTCTTTGGTGACTAAATAGTTCACCAAATCAGCATACCATGGTCTTGTAGAGGAATGTAACACATACAACTGCTCGTTGGGGAATGTCTCTCTTATTGTTTCAGTTTGTATATTCTTGGTCCTTAATCAGCTCAAATGATCAGCCAAATGGTTTTCGACACCTTTTTTTTTGTCTTTGATCTCAAGATCAAATTCTTGTAAAAGTAGGATCCACCTAATCAATCTCGGTTTGGACTTCTTTTTCTTCAAAAGATACCTCAAAGCTGCATGGTCAGTAAAAACAATGACTTTTGTACCAAGTAAATATGACCTGAATTTTTCTAGAGCAAACACCACTGCAAATAGTTCATTTTCAGTTATATGATAATTGCATTGCACTCCGTCTAACATGCGAGAAGCATATGCGATAACATGCAAATTCTTCCCTATTCTTTGCCCAAGTATAGCCCCTACCGCATAATCACTCGCATTGCACATTATCTTGAAAGCCTCATCCTGGTTTGGTGGTTGGATGATAAGGGAAGATGTGACACACCTCTTAAGCTCATCATGAGCATCTTTACATGCTTGATCAAACACAAAATCTATTTATTTGGCTAATAATTTGCACAAGGGTGCTGTAAATTTCGAGAAATCTTTGATAAAGCATCGATAGAAACCTGCATGGCCAAGAAAAGAACGAACTTCCCTCACGCATGAGGGGTAAGGTAATGATGAAATAACATCTATTTTAGCTTTATCAATCTGTAATCCACGCGAAGACATAACATGCTCAAGAACTATTCCTTGTTCTACCATAAAATAACACTTTTCATAGTTTAAGACAAGATTAGTTTCAATGTATCTTTTCAAGAATAAAGATAAACTTTCCAAACACTTAGCAAAGGAATCACCATACACCATGAAATCATCCATGAAAACCTCAATTATTCTTTTAACATAGTTAGAAAAAATACTCATCATGCATCTTTAAAAAGTTGTGGGTGCATTATAGAGACCAGAGACCAAAAGGCATTCTCCTATATGCATATGTACCAAATAGACATGTAAATATAATCTTTAGGATTAATAACAATCTGATTATATCCACTATATCCATCAAGGGAGCAATAAAAAAACTTACCTGCTAGACATTCAAGCATTTAGTTCATAAATGGTAATGGGAAATAATCTTTGTGTGTATAAAGATTAAGCTTTCTATAAGCAACACACATTCTCCATCCACTCGAGATGCGAGTAGGGATAAGTTCATCATTTTTATACTTTACCAACGTGATTCTAGTCTTTTTAGGCACCACTTGGATTGGCGACACCCATTTACTATCCGTGATGGGGTAAATGACTCCTGCATCTAATAATTTCAAAATTTTAGCTTTCAATACCTCCATCATAAGCGGGTTTAACCTCCTTTGCATTTCCCTTGTTGGTTTTACATTGTCCTCCAATAGTACGTGATGCACACACATCAAGGGGCTAATGCCCTTGATGTTGACTAAAGTCCATCCAATGGCTGTTTTGTGATCGCACAACAACTTTATAAGTTTTTTCTCTTGCACACTTGTCAAACCTTTTGCTATGATAATAGGAAGGTTATTGTTGTCGCCAATGAATACATACTTTAAATATTTGCTAAATATTCGATCAACTTGAGATCCCGATCTAGTGATCCCCTTTAACCAGAACCAAAATATAAAATAACTTGGCTAACTTGAAATCTCAATCTGGCGATCCCCTTTAACTAGAAGCAATAGCTTGATTCGATCAACCTGAGATCCCGATTTAGTGATCCCCTTTAACCAGAACCAAAATATAAAATAGCTTAACTAACTTGAAATCTCAATCTGGCAATCCCCTTTAACAAGAAGCAATAGCTTGGTTAACTTGAGATCTCATATGACAATTCTTTTTAACTAGAACCAAAATATAAAACATCTTGGCTAACCTAATATCCCAATTTGACGATTCTCTTTAACTAGAACCAATAGCTTAGTTAACCTTAGATCTCATCTGGCGATCCCGTTTAACTAGAACCAAAAAGTTGCCTTCAGCTCGGTTAACCTGAAATCTCAATCTAGAGACCCCTTTTAACCAAAACCTTGGTCTTTGTCTCTAGCTCAGTCCACTTGAGATCCCCTTTAACCAAAACCAAAATGTTGCCTTCAACTCGGGTAACCTGAAATATCAATCTAGAGACCCTTTTTTAACTAGAACTTTGGTCTTTGTCTTCAGCTCAGTCAACCTGAGATCCTATCTAGTGATCCCCTTTAACTAGAACCAAATTGTTGCTTTTAGCTCGGTTAACCTGAAATCTCAATATAGAGACCCTCTTTATGTAACCCCGGGAAAATAAAAGTTGCGTAAATTGCAAACTAAATAAATGGGGAATAAAAGTGAATAAATTTATGCATAGGTTTAAATAAAAACGAGAATTCAGAAATTTTTGGATATAAATTTATGTACGAAATATATCGAGACATTATAAATTAACCTGGAAATGTTGAGGGTTCGATTAAATTAAAGAAAATAAACTAAACTAAAAGTTGTGGGGCGGAATTATAAGAAATGGAAAGAGGTATAGCTTAATTATAAGAAGAAAAAGATGCGGGGGCAAAAAAAATAATACACTTGAAGGAAATGAGGCCTAAATGCAAATAAAAAAATTATAAAGCATAAATACTCTTCTTCTCACCAAAAATCTGCAACAACCATAAGAAAAGAAAAGAGGGAGTTTGACACGACCAAAAGATTGATGTCTTCTCCCAAGTGTAGGAGTGTCGAAGTAATAAATAACTCGGCAAGACCGAGGTCGAACCACAGGAAGGTTAATTGTATAAATTATAGATAACAACAACAATAGTAACAATAATAATAATAATAATAATAATAATAATAATAATAATGATAATAATAAAGATGAAGAAGAAGAAGTTGATGAGAACTTTGAGATTGAAGATTAACGTAAGGATTAAACAATGATAACAACAAATGTCAAGGTTAGAGGATCTACTAATGGTATTTCAAACAAGTATAGTATAAACTCTTATTATTCAATAGGAAACCACACACAAGGAAGTTCCAATCAGATTATAAATTATTAACATAATTACATTAGTTATTTTATTCGAATAATGCTAATACTTGTAAATGTTGTCAGGCATTCATGATTATAACTTATGTTAACAACAAATCAAGTTCCTTTCATAGCTCAGGTGTCGGTTATACCATACAGTATGGGCTATAAAAGTGCCAAGTATTTGTTGTACCAAGTGTTATACAACATAAATCTAGATTAACCATTTAACAAGCAAAGTATTAAAAGTGAACAAGATAACAAATATAAAGCATGTTAG
>Ga0325414_1003415_pt1 | contig 16480 bp, 5 predicted proteins | sample PopdelMetagenome_8_FD_206183 | JGI IMG/M metagenome (GOLD analysis project Ga0325414, IMG submission 206183) | Populus deltoides microbial communities from Bellville, Georgia, United States - Leaf-PdKOR-R3 | ecosystem: Host-associated > Plants > Phyllosphere > Phylloplane/Leaf | place: USA...
AATGACATAACCAAACACTGGAAAGTGTTTTCCAACTTATTTTCTATTACACTACCAAACATCGGAAAATACTTTCCCGGAATTCACTTTCCTGGAATTCACTTTCCCCGGAATTCACTTTCCAAAAGAAAACTACTTTCCAGCAAACAAACGGGGCCTAAAATAGTAAAAACATTGTTTATAGTGTTTTACAGATGTCTTTTAGGTTTTTGTTCAAGCGTTACCAATGCCTATATTTTCTTTTAGTGTTGATAAAAAAATTCGAGTCCAGACCTGCTGCGAAATGCAGGCAAGCGACTAATGATCTCTACTTTCCGACCATTCCCCAGATTTTCCCTCGAAGGTTTCATCAACACTAGTGTCACTAGACAATACATGGATACAAAAATGAGTATGATTTGCTGTAACAATGCCTATAAACTGTAATAGAAAATACCAGGACAAAGACTGAAGGACATGACACCCTCTCCATCTTGAGTTTCAGCTGTTCTTGATGTTCACTTTACCACACTTCTATTGTATTTTGCACCCAAACACAAGGTAAAAACCAAAACACAAAAAGCCAGCTCTTCACAGCATAAATCTATACAACCATAAATTATGCCACCGCCATCAAAACCCTTCGATATCATAGAATGGAAACATAATCCTTCTTTTTCCCGTTTCATTCACAAGCATGAGAAACTTATAAGAGTGTGGTTCTTTAGCTACTGAAGATGTCCAGCACATAATTTAAAAGGGAATAGACAGCATAACAATTACAAGGAAAAAGAGCGCAAGAGCGTCTGAAAGATGGAAGAAAGTACTACTGCTGCCAGTCGGTCTCTTGAGCCTCCTATATACAAAAGCCCGGTAGCTTCATCCTTTCACAACTGTAGCCTCCACCACATCTCTGGTCTGGAATTTTCTTTTACATACAATCAATGGGCTCGGTTCGGTCCTGCACTGCAAGGTGCTCTGAGACATCGGCTAGTGATTTGAGATTGCACTTGATTAAAGCTTCAACAAAGTAGCATGTTTCATCCTTCGTGTTCCCATCAGGCACATCCACCACAAAAGATTCAATCACCAGAGTCCCTGGTCGTCCATCAATGATCTCTGGATGGAGGGAAATGATTGAAGAATAGTTCTGGGGCAAAGAAGAAAGTAAAACCAGGTTGGGTTCGTTTGGGTTGATAAGAAAAGAAATGAGAGAACTTAGAAATCAAGAGTCAAGAAAGAGAACAGAGAACACGGACCTTAAGGCTTTGAATATACACTCAATTGCATCTACCCACCAACGAAAAATGATAATTTTTCTAAACAATTAAACTAAAGTCTTTATGACTTGGAAGCAAACAATGGCAGGGAAATCCAAAACTAGTTACGTTATTGGATTCCATTCAAGTGGAAACATTCACGAGTATAACTTCAAAACATGTCAACCACAGAGACTAAATTTCAATTACATGATCGTTTTGAAAATTTTGAAAGGTAAACAAATCAACTTCCCTACAAACTCAATATATGTACTCAAGAATTGCAGATCACAAGGCAGAAGGAGAACAAAATTTGCAGTTTTCAGGAAGCTAAAACAAATTCATGGGAAATAGAGATCATACATGCATATCAAGAAAAAAGAAAAGAAAGAACGGATTCCATACCTTAAGTCTGTGATCCCCACCAACTATCCTGATGCTGAGGATATGCTCATCATCATCGAGAAGTTCCAATCTTTCAGTGCTTGTGGTGGCAGGAAGCCCTGACCTAACATCTACTTCTCTAAGACTCCCAATCTCAAGATTTCCCAGCACAACACACCTGCTGATGAAAGGCTTGTACTTCTGTGGTTGATCAAATCTTCTCACCAATGACCAAACCTATAGGAATCAAAGAAATATTTCAGAAATGATTATGCAAACCAAGAAAAAACAAGTGAAGGAAATTCGTTAACAATCAAATTCCAAAGAGAATAGAAACCGAGACATTATTGAAGGACAAATCGTTTCCACAGATTTACTCACTATTGATTCCCCTTTAAACCTGCATATTCTTTTCAAAAAGGATTCTCTAATACAAACCATCCAGTTGGCTGGTAAGAACAGTGCATGAAAAAGACATCCGAGGCACTTCCCAAGCTATTCGTCCCAATTAAAAAAAATTAAAAGAATAGCTGCAATTAGTTCAATTATACTGGACCACCTTGTTTCGTTTAATTCAAACTTGAACACTTTCTATTGAACAAAACTCAAACTTTTGGTTCAGCAGTTTCAAGATTTTTCAAGAGTCTAAACAGTACAGTTTAGAAAAGAATGGCAAATGTCATAGCTGTACCTGACAAAGACCTTATGAAATCCTAACGCAAAAAGGAAACTACAACTGAATTTAATCAAGAAACGAGTGTTTCAGTTGATGAACAACTCATTTTCACTCTTAGCAGCTTGCCTTGAAAGGGAACCAAAAACAGAAGACCAATGCTTGCACATTCCAGACGAAACGATGTTACATTGAACTGTAAAAATTACTTTCACACATCCAAAAAATTGAATACGTATGTCTCTCCTCTTTTCCTGACTTTTCTCAGCATCCAAACAGAGGTCAAACGAAGAGGTTGGTTAATCAAACACACCAAAATGAGGAAAACAACTCCATGGTCCGTACACAACCATCTAAAATAGTAAAAAATACATAAAACATAGATCAGGACCAATCAAAAAATCCAAACTTGAAGAATCTTCACATACGAAACACACTTGAAATCAAACCATTGAACAACATAAAGAAAGCCCAGAAACCAAAATCCAAAAAGGAAACACACACATACATATCAATACATACAACACATATACACAAACAGAGAATAATTAAAGGGGAAAAAAGTTAGAAACTTTACAAGTTGAACTGGAGCTTTTATGTGCTTAACAAGAGCAGAACTACACTGATGGTCAGCAAGATCATCATGTGTATGGTGCCTTCTTATATATTCACTCTCAACACATCCTACCCCTCCTCTTCCATTACAATTTCCATTCATTTTCTCTCGTTTTCCTTGACAACAAACACGCCCTTTATTTCTCTCTTCCTCTGCTAACCATCAAAGATATCAATTTAGTAAAACTAACCCACTTTGTATCTCTTCAAGGATGACTTTTCTCTGTCGCCGGAAGTCTTCTCTGGTCAATGGACGGTGGGAATTGTAAAGAGGTTTATGGCGGGGTGTGTGTGAGGAAATAACCTCAAGCCTCTATATCATATCATCACCTGAAATTAAAGTATTAAGAGGTTAACTAAACGACAACCTGGAAATATCGTGTTATTATTTGTTGACGGAATTGCCCTTAGCTAAAATAAGAAATAATTCCTTTTCAGATTTTTTACTAAAAAAGACCGACAAATCTTAAATCATGAGTGAAAAGTATGTCAATATATTGTTTTATTTATAAATCAATTCGTTGAATTATTGTGTGTGTAGATTTAATGATATGATTTCATTAACATAATGTATATTAATAATGTAGTGCAACCACCTTTAATATATAGTTGTGTCCATAACTTAAATCAAATAAAATTATTCTTTAAATCAATTTTAATAGTCTTATTTTATCTTTAATAAAACTGGAATAGCTTTATTAATTATATCATAATTGTGAGAATATTGATATAAAAAAAAGTTAATTATATAAAATATTAATTTATTGATACATATACCATTAGATTAATGAGCTAATGAAGAATTTTCTGTGTCATTTTGGAGAAAAATTGTTGTTTGGGGTTAATAAAAGCTGTCCATTTTATGGGAACATAAAGTTGTGGCATCATTTAATAAGGTATGATCCATATTGTTTATTGGTTTCACATTTGGGAGCTATGAAGTATTAATTAATATTTATAATGCTAATTATTAGTTTGTAGGGCCAATGATTTTGCTCCTTTGACATCCTATCTTTACCACTCTTTGGATGTTGAGAGGTGGAATTAAAGATAGATTTTTCCATTTTTTTATACTTTTTAAATTCACCATATTATTTTTTATTCATATTTTTGACATCAATATATATATCTATATATAAAACACTAAAAACTTAAAAAAAAAAAATACGCGTTGCCAAGCCAATGGAATTACTTAAATTATTCTCTCAAAACACTAGCACACTCACAATATTCATGCAAAGGATAAAATTGGCAAGTCAAAATATTAATAGCTACTTAAATAAATCAGTACTTATTAAATTGATTAAAAACAAAATTTTAGTTAAAGAGAGCCATCACTTAGTGGATTCATACAAACAAATTTGACAAAGAAAAAAAAAAGAAAAATAATATAAAATTATAATCATTGATTAAACCACCCGCCCGATGCATTATACTTTGCAGCTTTGCTCACCAGCACATTTCTCGAACATTCGCTTAATTTATTGTTTTTTCCTGGGACCCATCTCGGTCCAAAACAACAGTATATTAGAAGTTACGTCTCCAAGCTAATGAAGGCGCGTGCACAACACTCTCCTATCTACGGAAATATATTTTATACTAAAGTACAATATCTATAATAGTCACGGTTAATTAATTCTGAATAAATTTAACTATTTTTATAAATAAAGCAGTAATTTTTTTTTCAAAAAAATCATATTTTAATCGGCGTAACATAATGGATGGCGAACATTCAAGAATTCAAGATATTTTGATTATTTTTTGTTCAATTCATACAGTATAGCATAAAAAAAGATATTTAAGAATATAATAATAGTTGTTTTTAAAAGTATTTTTTACTCGAAAATACATCAAAATAATATTTTTTTTATTTTTTAAAATTATTTTTGATATTAGCACATTAAAACAATATAAAAACATAAAAAAATTTAAAAATTTTATTTATTTATAAAATTCCGTTCCAAACACGTTCCCAAACAACCTTGAAATAAATAAATATTTGTTCCATTTAAAAAAAACTGAATGGAATTTATTAAACATTATAATAAAAGTTGTTGAAGAAGCTTGTTTTTCTCATAATAAAAAATTAAATTATAATAATCATTCAAGTGATAATAAATGTTTACTCTTTCTTTGAATTAATCAATTGAGATACATAATTTACTCTGATAATTAAATGAAAAAGACAAAAAAAAAAACTTGTTTTTCTCATTAAATCAAGAGTTTATTGCACGCTCTACGAGAGAGAATTGAGAAAAGACTTTCCTTTTTTCAGGGGATAGTCACTCACGCGCATGTGACAGATATTAAACAAGTGTTTACTCTACCCTAAGATTTAGGTGCATGTTACCCTTACACACGGTGACCTCAGCTCTTCTTACTAATAATAAGTACGTAAATTTAATTGTTTTTTTTAGTTTAATATTGTGTCTGGGTCAGTTTGCACGTATCTTGAATAATCCCACAAACCCTAAAGTTAATGACCATATAAGCCTCTAGTGGCTATCATATGAGCAATCATAGGGCTCGAACCTGAGACCACAAAGAAAATAAATCTCTTGATCCCAAATTTTTATCACTGGATTACCGCCTAAATGATTTGTTTGTTTCAGTATCTGTAATTGAGATAAATATAAACTAATCTAAATATTTATATTAATAAAAAAATGTAAATTACTTTGATTTAATTATACTGACACAAATACTCGTACGGGAACTTTTGTATATTAAGATTAATTATACTGACACAAAAGGTTAGAGTGTAGCTAATTGTGAAAGTAATTAAAATAAATGGTTAAGAAGATTGTTTATAATGGTTGCAAATAATATAGCCAAGAAAAAAAAAGCGGAAAGTTACAAAATGAGAAACGAGAATGCCTGCCTCATTTACAAGACAAGACTAGTTTGGTCTCTACTGCTTGTATGAAGTTAAAAATATTTTTTAATATTTGATATTAGCACAATAAAATTATTAAAAAACAATAAAAAAATTAATTTATTGATTTTTCAATTAAAAAAATACTCTTAAAACATATTTAAAAATAAAAGATACCGCATTCTCGATTTGTTATTTTCGAGGGTGTTTGGGAGTGTAATAACGGTTATGATTCAAAGTACTTTTGGCTTGAAAATATATTAAAATAATATTTTTTTATTTTTAAAAATTATTTTTGATATCAGCACATTAAAACAATCGAAAAGCATAAAAATATTAATTTGAAATAATAAATAAATAAATTTTGAAAAAACAAGATTTCAAACATATCCTTCATCGGCACATGGTTTTGTTTTTTCCCAACCATCTACTTTTAACTAATAAAGTGAAGGGAGCTCATGTAACTTTGAGGAGTGTAACTCAACTGGTCAGATCCTAAGTTTGCATTCCAGAGGTCGCCAGTTCGAATCTCACAAATCTTAAGGCCACTAGAGATTTGCATAATTGTTAATTTCAGGTCCGTTAAATTAATTAAGATGCTTGAAAATTAATCCGGACACTCTCGCTAATCCAAATTAAAAAAAATGAGCTCATGCGCGTCCTTAGGTTCATGCATGTTTCGCACGGGGATACCTCCTAGGGTTAAAGCATGTCTCAAATGTCAAGCAATATCCTATTTCACTCGGACAAAACCCAATCCGGCGTGCAAAAGACGAGAAAACAATCAAGCATAACGGCATATAAAAGACAAGAAGGCATGTCTCCCTTTTCCTTCTTCCCTTCCTTCTCTCTTATATATTTGATATCTACAGTGGAATCGAGGCAGCAAACAACAAATTGTCCTCGATGAGTCGTGCTTTTCAATGAAGCATGTTGAGAAGAGGATTTACCTATCTTTTGGGAAAGAAAAATGTTGAAAGGAGAGTCATCACAAGGCCTTAATTTGAAGGGATTGTAGATATAATGCATTTTCTACTTTTAATCTGTTTTCTTTTGTTTTGGTTATAAGGAATTTTGGTGTTTTTTTTAATTAGAACCATTAAAAACAAAAATTATTCAGTGATAATATCAATGAAAACGTATATAGAGCATAAATAATTAGGCCATGGAATGGAACAAATTAAAATTGTATATATATAATTTCTCTCTGTGAAAAGAAAAACATCTTTAATCTCTACTATAGCATGTATAGTGATAAAAAAAATGAAATAATATATTTTTTTATCTTAAACAGCAATAATATTCATTAATAAAGTGTTGGCCTAGCGATTAAGATACTGTTATATTTTTGTAAGGATAAAAATATAAGTTCGATCTCTAAAAGAAAAATAACCACAAACCCTAAATGAGATTAATCTCACGTTTAAAAAAGAATGTAAGGATATATGGGAAAAAAAAGCAATAATATTCACTTTGGTCGATGACTGTTTCTTGAATGGGGTTTTTGTTTTCTTAACTTTTTCGGCAGAGATGAAAGAACGAAAAGGATTTCTCATAGTACTCGATCGTTACCTTCCTTTCCTTTTCTTCTTTTTATAGTTAAACTAATCCAAGACTTTTTCAAATAAATTGAATTTATGTTTCAACTAAATTTTGTTACACTGTATAACATTGAAATTTGAAGTGATTTTCCCCGTTAAAGATTCATTAAATATCGAAACTATACAATAGCGGTATTCTTCCTCAAGGTGGATTTGCATGGCATAAATTAATCTAAATTAATTAAGGCAGGGCCTTAATGATAAAGAACTTTCATATATAGTTATACTTTAAATTGAAATAAAAATGACGGAAATAAATGTAATGGAAAATAAAAACCTATATTATAGCTACTCTTGGCCTTATTTCATAATTGATTCACACTGAAATTAATTATATTACGATTTACCACTTAAATAATTTTATGCAATATTAACATAGCTAGCTTGAAAACTAGATGATAAAAAGAATGAAGAGTTGTTTTGTTTGTTTCTCATATAGTATCTGTAGTGTTTACATCAAGTGTATATAGATTTTAATTGCCTCATTTAGAAGACAATGCTAGTTTGGTCTCTCCTGCTTGTATGAAATTTTATCGGTTATTTTTAAAAATATTTTTTTAATATTTGATATCAAAACAATAAAACTATTATAAAACAATAAAAAAATCAATTTATTGATTTTTCAATTAAAAAATACTCTTAAAACATATTTAAAAATAAAAGATTATGCATTCTCGATATGTCACTTTGAGAGTGTTTGAGAGTGTAATAGCAGTTGCGATTCAAAGCGTTTTTTGCTATGAAATGCATCAAAATAATATATATTTTTATTTTTTAAATATTATTTTTTATATCATGACATTAAAACTATATGAAAATATAAAAAATTAATTTCAAATAAAAAAATTTTAATTTTTAAAAAATACCGTTTTAAGCACATTCTTCGTCCGCCCATGGTTTTGTTTTTTTTTTTTCCAGCCATTGACTTTAACTAATAAAGTGAAGAAATGAGCTCATGCGCGTCCTTAAGTTCATGCATGTTTCGCACGGGGGATACCTACTTAGGGTTAAAGCATGTCTCAAATGTCAAGCAAGATCCTATTTCCCTCGGACAAAACCCCATCCGGCGTGCAAAAGACAAGAAAACAATCAAAGCATAACAGCATATAAAAGACAAAAGGCATGTCTTCTTTTTTTTATATTAATATGGTTATTCAGTCGAATTTACGTGCAATTTGATAAATTTCATGAATTTAAAGTTAATTATCGTATAAGTTTTTAATGATTATAAAAGAATTTGAACTCATAATCATTAAAAAATAAATTTAAAATGTGATTAATTAAGCTAACCCTAGAGATTTCTTCCCTTTTTTCTCTCTTATATATTTGATATCTATAATGAAATTCAGACAGGAAGCAACAAATTATCCTTGATGAGCCGTGCTTTTTAATGAAGCATGTTGAGAGGAGGATTTACCTATCTTTTGGGAAAGAAAAATGTTGAAAGGAGAGTTATCACAAGGCCTTAATTTGAAGCGATTGTAGATATAATGCATTTTCTAATTTTATTCTGGTTGTAAGGAATTTTGATTTTTTTTTTAATTGGAACCATTAAAAACAAAAATTATTCAGTGATAATATCAACTTATCAAGTAAAATTTTAAAAAGTGTTTAGTGAGGAAATAAGACTGGACAAAATAACACTAATTATTAGAAATAACTATGCAAAACAAGATTATTAGAAATATATCATCGCTATGTTCCTCGATATACACCAATGAAATTACTGTGAAAAAAGAATAAATAAATAAATAAATAAAAAAAGATGTGTCATTGATACAAATAGTATTGCCGACAAAATAAATTGTCACTAATATCTGTCAATAAATCCATTAGTAATATTTAAATTATAACCTAACGAGCGACCTCCCTCTCCCTCTCCTTCATTTCCTCTTATTCTTTCATTTTTTTTCTCTACAAATAACAACAAAACTCTTCATTTTATAACAGTTCAAACTCACATCACCATAAATCTGGCCATCTAAATACTCAATCTGTTAGCATCATTGTTCTGGTTTATTTTTTTTAAGATTCTCCATATCGAGAAAACAAAATTATCTATTTTTTAAACTCATTTTCTTTCTCACACTCAATCTCTTCCCCTCTCACTACATTGAGGTCCCCTTTACTAGCAAGGAGAAAAATTTCAGGTCAATCTCTTTCTTCTTTCTTTTTTTTCCTTTTTAAATTGTCATTGTGATTTTACTCAATATAATTTTTGTGGCTCAACTTATAAGCCTAGTACTCAGAGTTCTTGGATGATTTCCATCTTCTTCTTTTTTTTCTTCAATTTGAGGTATTTTTTATAATTAATTATTGTTTTTCATTGTTATTTGTTATGGGGTTTTGACAAGATGTTGGCCCGTTATACTTTAGATTTTAGTCCTAAAAGAAAAAAGGGAAAGGAAGGGAAGTGCATTTTCGGTAAAAGAGAAAATGGTTTAAAATTAAGTAAACTTTTATTTGAGGTTATATGTATTTTATTTGTTATAGTGAGTAATTTAGGTTAATTTTGTTTTATTAATGTACATTTTTAATTAAATATGTTATTTTGTAAATTGAATTTATGTTAGTTGTGTAATTTATTTTTGGTTAAAATGGTAATTTATATTATTGTGAAATTAATTAATTATACGAATAAAGTTTTGGTTGAAAACATGTTCAATTTAAAAGTAATTTAAAATTATTCATAAAACTCTTATGAAATTCAATAGCAAATTATCGCAAGTTGCATTCTATGCAACATGCATGTGGAAAAAATTAATATACAAAATATAATTTTTGTGATGGAGTTATGACAAAATTATAAAGTTTTGTTGAAAATTGGCTGAATTGTTAGTTATACAATTTGAGGAAATTTTAGAAATTAACCAAATTGTTAGAAAAAATAATACTTTAGTGGATTCCTCACATTTTTAAGGGGTTCTTTTTTTTCAGAAAGCAATAGTAAAAAGAAATTGTTGTAAATAAAATTAACTGGTTCATGACACAACATATTATTAATGTATATTTGCACGTTGTTAAATTAAAGTAGCCTCTCATAAATGAAAGATGTTATCAATTTTTTAAAAAATATAAATGTTTTTAATCTTTTAATTTGTGCAAGTGCCCACTATAAACAAGCACAAACAGCTTCTCTCAACGCAGGCTCGTCGAGTGCGGTAATACTTTGTTGAGGTGGGGTCTATTCAGAGTAAGATGTATATAAAAACTAAAAATTACATTGCCTTATGAAAATTTAATATTTTTTATATATATTTAGAGCACTGATTGACAAATTTATTTTTTATATTATTATAATAAAATAATTTTAAAAAATAAAAATATATTTTAAAGCCAAAAAAATATATCAAAAATATGATTGGATTATAATGTTAAGTTGAACCAAAGTATTCAAGTAGTGCCCGGGTGGTTAGGGCTCACTTTCAAGTTTTCAACGTCAGCTTCAGCACTGGTTTGCTGAATGCATGACTTTTTGTGAGCTACGTACAACATAAAGTTGGTTGGGAGTTATTTCCATAACTTCATTTTCGCAACAATTTTCCTGTCTAAAGGCTCTGGGAGACGATCTAATGATGAATCAACCAGACCACTAACAGGCGTCTGTTAAACGTAAAATATTTTACGATAAAATAAAATTTATGACATCACTAAATTTATGACAAGATATAAAGGTGGTGGGATTTTCATTTTATTATGGATTATTACAGTGTGAAATTATTATTTTATTAAAAAATAAAAGCTTTGGTGAAGTTTAGTTTTTTTTTAGAGGTTATGGTTATTAAAAGATTGTTTGGGGGTTTGTTAATTTTTTTTAATTTTTTTTATAGTGAAATAATAAATTTATCTTCGAGATCAATAAAATCTAGTGATGTTAACCAATGGTTATTTAATTTTTTAAAATAATAAGAATACTTATTTACCTTTAAGATAAAAAAAATAGAATTGTTGACGAAGAACTTTTTGGTTTTTTACTTCTTAAAATATAGTAACAATACCTTTAGAAAAGACAAAACAAAAAAAACATGCTTCTTAGAGTTTTTATATCTTTTCACACTATTTTTTTTTAATTATCATGCTCATGGAGGCATTCTAATATTTATAACTTGAAAGAATATTTTTTTATTCGATAAAGTTATTGGAACATGCTCATCATGTGTGAACATGTGTAATATTCGTGCTCTTTAGATGACACATATGATCTTATACGATGACCGAACTTGTTTTTCTTCCATGTTTTTAGAAATATCATCATGTTTTTTTTTTTTCTCATAATGTAGCACATGACAGTTGATGATGGGTGTCTTGTTGTCTGTATTCGTTATTTTTTTTTTTTTCTTTCTTTTATAGAGAAATTTGATGTTTGTGCTCTTTTCAAATGGAGGTTGTAGCCACATTCATAGATTCTTAGTGACCCTTTCCTGACTCTAAATTCCATGGGTGGAATCATTAATGGGTACAATTATAGGGTACGCAAGAGTTAAGATTGACCACTTTAAGACAGATGCCATGCCTAGCTAGAAGGTGAGGAACCATATCCATTTTCTAGTTGAAGGTGGAAGCTTGCATTATTGACGAGCGTGGAGTCTGGAAGGTGAGATGCATGTATCCACCATAGTAATCCTAGAGCTTCTGGGTCAAATGTACATGCTGTAGAGAAGGCTTCCGGGGATGTTTCGGAGTATAGTAATTGTTGTTTTTTAAAATATATTTTATTTAAAAATTTATTAAATTTTTTTTTTATTTTTAAAAAATAATTTTTCACATTAGTTCATTAAAATAATTTGAAAATACTAAAAAATTATTAATTAAAAAAAATCATTTTTTTAAAACACAAAAACATAAACTCCTAGTAGCTGCCTATATGTGGCTACCTATTGGGGAGGTGCATGATGGCGGGCGTAGATTCAATTTTGCTTGCATAGAGTGGGGAATACCTACGAATAGTTGTTCCCAATTTCGTCGTTATAAAAGAGGTGGCGATTTTGATTGATGGGTTAACTATACTCAATTGATGGGTTTATAGTCTCTGTAATATATATATATATATATATTCTTATTTATTTTTGTGTTTTAAAAATAATTTTTTAAAAAATTAAATTTATTTTTCTTATTTTAAATTAATATTTTTTATTTTTAAATTATTTAATGCGCTGATATCAAAAATAATTTTTAAAAAATAAAAAAATATTATTTTAATATATTTTTAAATAAAAAATATTTTAAAAATAACCATAGCCAAACTGATTTATATCTATTGAATTGCTTTTAGAAATTTTAGTTAATGACGTCCCTGATCCACGATTGGAGTAAAATATCCTGAGTTGTTAAGTTTTTGGATATCGGATGAATTTAGATAAACTAATTTTTATTAAAATAGTGTTATTTTGTTTTTTTAATAAGAAAAATCTCTTGATATTTGTCTAATCAAGTTTGGTCGATATCATGAATCAATTCATTCGGATAGATCGATTTAAAAACAAGTTTAAATAAAAAAAATGGTCTAGATTAGGCTCTGGAACATGAGTTTTTTTGGAGCAATCTATTAGATGAAACCTGGTTTAATTAATTATCAATTTAAATTCTTTATGAAATGGTTCATTTCAAGCCCAATGTTATGTTGTACAGAACTTGCTCGTATATATAGATTAGAAAATTAAGTAATAAAAATATGTTTAGTTTATAATCATAAAATATATAAAAACATAGTAATCATGAAATTATTATAAATAAAAATCAAGTATGCATATTAAGCAAATATATAAACTTGAAAAAAAATATAGGAAAAACAATTATAACATGCTAACTAAATAAGTATTGAAAATATACATAAACAAAACTAGGTTAAAGTATTTACTTAATGAAGATATCCAATCTAAAATTTTATTGTTGTTAAGGATTTTTTTTTTGTTTTTAAAATTTTATTACTCTTCACTTAGTTCAAAAGAATTTTATTCAATAATCCTTTTGGGATTCCAACAACTCTTCCTTGTTCAGGTGCACTCCTAAACGGGGTCCAATGATCTCAAATGAATAATACTTAAAATTTATCTCTACGTGCAAAAACCGAATATGAGTTTTAGAGTAAAAATAAAAAAAATGAAAAAAAAAATAAGTTTTAGAAAAACCAACAACAAATAGAGAAAGGAATTCAAGAAAACACTTTGATCTATTTCCATCAATTCAAGACATCTATTTATAGGAATTAAAATCCAAAACATTAGTGCTAATAATCCGTAAAATTTTTATTAATTATAATAAATGCGAATTACTTATAACTCATGAATATTTATATTTCATTAATTACTAATCAAACAAGAATTTCATTAATAACAAATATCTTTCATTAATCAAACTCAAATCCCGCAGTTCAACACAAAACTATTTTGAGCTTGTAGTTTTTGCTATTTAAGTATTTTTCAAGAACAATTTATCATTTATCCTTAATTAATTCTTTAAAAACATTCTAATATTCCAGTTGAAGTACTAAAGTTGAAATTTTACATATAATTTGATCTTGAAAAAACCCACTAAGTATTTTGTAAACCAATCCCAACAAGTGTTAGCAAGGGAAGTACTCCACCAGGTTTCTTTCTTCCTTTTCTTGTTCTTCCAGACATGAAATCAATTCCCCAACTCAGATGGGCACCCACGAATTCCACAGGTGTGAGAGAGAGAGAGCATAAACGATGCATGCCTTGTAATTTAATTAAGAAAAAGACAGCAATGAGTGATGGTTATTATCAAGAAATAAAACTGAGTGGAGGGATCCACAGACCCTGTAGCCAGCGTGCTTCTTTTCAGAGCATATTGTGGAATGGCTTCCTGCAAATCGACACGAGAGCTCCTTCAAAATAAAAAATGGTTAGAGCTGAAAGCAGGAGATGAGTGTCATGAATTAGTTAGGTAACTAAGTAAAATATCAAAGGAGGGATCTTAATTAATTTGGAGGTGTCATTAGCAGCTTAAGAGAATCATTATGACTTATTAAACCCATCAAAAGGCATCCCACTTAAGTGATATCATGTCATTAATTTAATAATCCTCGGAAATCTTTTTCATGGTGAGAATTGGTGTAGATCGGCCACTAGAAACTACAAATTAAATTCGAGGCCGTGCTATTGCGAATCTCCACCATTTATATATATATATATATATATATATATAAATCTTGATTCCAAGAGATAGTTTATCTGGCAGTGAGATATTTTAGGCCACTAAAGAGCTCTCGTGGTCATTTACCAAAAAAAAAAAAAAAAGGGTATATGATTAGTTGATTGACTCTATAGCTGCGACCTGGAAATTTTTGGTAGTGTTATTGCATTTTTAAAAACAAATAGATAAACCCCATCTTTAGTTTTAAATTCAATTTGACGAGAGTTACTAAGATATAACTTGATAAATCTATTAGATTTACTTGTTACTTGATTAATCTTGTTAAAATTTAATTTTTTTAAAAAAATTATATTATTATAATATTTTTTTAAAATATTAAAACAATAATATTTTGGATTGAGTAAAGTTAATTCGTCTAATTAACCAATGAATTTAGTTATAGATTTGACTAGGTTTAATAACTTTATTTTTTTTATTTATTTTATTTAACTATACAATAATAAAAATAAACATTCACTAGAAAAATAAAAGAATAAAATTATAAAGAATAAATGTATTTTCTTTTACAAAATCATTTTCTATTAGTAGCATATTTCATTTGATAAAAAGCAACAACAATGGAAAAGGATGGAAAAACATATATTTTTAATCAAAATTCTAAATTTCTTGTTCATATAATTTTTTTTGACAAAAAACATATTTTTTATGAGAAACATTGTTTTTAAATAAAAACTTGTTATGACGGAAATGATAAATTTAGGAAAATTATATAAATAATTATAATAAAAAAATAAATATTTTATTCTCATTCATTCAATATTGATGGGAAAAATATTTTAAAAAATTATACATATGAGATGAGGCTAATACATGATTATTTTTAAAACAATTGAGAATATTGTCAATAAAAAAACCCTAAAAAAAATGGTATAATTGGAGAATCTCTTAAATATTATTTTAATAAATTGATTCAAAGATTTTTTTATACAAAAAAATATTTAAAAAACAATTAAGCACACCTGACATAAAAAAAAAACCTAAGTGCTCATAAGCCTGAAAGTTCATGCACATACACCTGGTTGTTTTTTTTTTTTCACAAATAAATGACACATCATCCACCTATAATTTTTTAAAAAAATTACCACTAATATTTTATAGTTTATTAAAATTACAATTGCTTATCAAATTTTAAAAAATTATAGTTTGCATCCTAAACTTTATACTGATACTTAACTTCGTATTCAAAAACAAAGTCAACAAATAAATCTGATTATTTGCATAAATGCTATTATTTTTCATTTAAAGATTATAGAGTTCTTATATTAAATATTATAACTTTACCATTAAATTTTTTTAAAAAAACTTAGCCACCACCTTCAACATTTTCTAAATCCTAACCCTAACACTAAAAAGTAATTTACAAAAATTCAACCCAGTATCCAAAAAAAAGAAGAAGCAAATCCTCACTGAATTCCCACCATCATATTCGAATATTGGCTTTGTTGACCCCTTCCTTTTCCTATTGTTTTGCAGGCTTCAATAATCTCCATCGTTTTTGTTCTTTCCAATTTACAAATAGAAAGCGACGTCGGTCTATGGACCTAGCTTGGTCCCTAATTCATTTGCCAAATCGAAATCAACCCATTCTTGAATGTCTTAATTTCTCTTGTCATTGTGAATGTGTATGTAGTTCCTTCAAATTCAATTGCGAAAATAACTTATTCTATAAAATAAAAAAAAATTGAAACTATTTAATTAATGAAGGGAATTTCTAAAATTTGTTCTAATAAATTTTTTAGTGTGACATGCATCATATTGTTTTATGATGGGAAAGTGTGGCTAATCCGACTGGAGATTTGAGGGGGGATTTAAGGGGGTGTTTGGGAGTGTAGTAATGGTTGTTTTTTAAAATATTTTTTGTTCTAATAAACTATGTAATATTTTCTGTTAAAAATATATTAAAATGATATTATTATTA
>Ga0325414_1003419_pt1 | contig 16478 bp, 11 predicted proteins | sample PopdelMetagenome_8_FD_206183 | JGI IMG/M metagenome (GOLD analysis project Ga0325414, IMG submission 206183) | Populus deltoides microbial communities from Bellville, Georgia, United States - Leaf-PdKOR-R3 | ecosystem: Host-associated > Plants > Phyllosphere > Phylloplane/Leaf | place: USA...
TTTTAAAAAATATACATCTTCTTTTAACTATGTTGTTTATTACATGGAAATTGCAAGTAATTAAAACCAAGATAAAAAATTCTAATGATATGAAATTAGTAAAAAATGTATATCTTTAATCAAAACCTTTTTTATAATGCGTTTTTTTCTGACAATTTTTTAGAAGTTTTATTTTTTTTCAAAAAATGCTTTTCATAATTTTAAAAGTAAGTTTAATAAATAAAATAATAAAATAATGAATTGATAATTCTGCATGAATATATTAAAAAAATAGAACAATAATTATGCTAATAAAAATTATATAAAGAATTTACAATAATTTTTTTTTATATAAATATGTCATGCATTTTAAAAATTATACATATTAGATTTATACACAACCATTTAGAAAGCAATTGATAACATTACCATGAAAGACGCCAACATCATTTAAAAATAATGTTATAATTGTATAGTTAGTTAAACATTATTTAAATAAATTTATTTAAAAAGAATTTAATTAAAAAACATGAAAAAAAACTATGGTGCTCACAAAAAACTTATGAAGATTTGTAATAATTATTTATGTTTGGACCTCTTAATTTTTTTTATTGACTCGAGAGAATTAATTTAGATATATTCATAATTATTCAATTAAAATAACATATTAAAAGTATATATTTATATATAATTATTATGTATTAAATCTCTTATTAATATATTAAATACATATTAAAAATATAACTTATTGTATTATGAATTTATATGCATAAAACCATAAGCTTCCAAAATAAATAAATTTTCCTAACCGAAATTGACAGGGGTGAATGCCAACTCAAAGAAAGTTTGGGGGCAGATGAATTTTTTATTTTATTTTAAATTAATATATTTTTAATATTTTTATATCATTTTAATATATATTAATAATAAAAATAATTTTGTTTTAAATAAAAAAATATTATTTTAATATAATTTTAAATAAAATATATTTTAAAAAACAACAAAACTACTCTCTCTTAGCTTACAAAATAGAGAGACGGAGAGACAGTCAAGAAATTTTGTCTGCAAAAACAAGAATTGCTCTCATGGTTTCACTGTAACTGAAAGCATCGGCCTCAACCCTCAAGAGCGAGCCCTGAAAGCCTGAGGGGGTTTGCTAAGAACCTCATACTGCTGGAGATAGCATGCACTTCACGTTTTGGAGTGGAACAGAAGTCAGAGAGAAGACCGGTTTGCTGTTTAAGTAATTGCAGCCTTTAGGACGCTCATGTTTCCACCAGCTTGAAACAGTTCAGAGATGAAGCTAAATATTTTTTTTTGGTAAATGGGTCTTCACTTTTAGTTGATTATATATTGTCCAAATCTCTGGTTTTGAATTTTATTGCATTCTGGGATCTGGGTTTATGTTGAAGTTGCTATCTTTATAAGAGAATGACATCAGCCTGTTAGATAAAACAAAATTCACACCAAATTCTGTATTTGTTATCAAAAAACCAAAATTTTTAGATATGAAGCGTGTTTCTTTATCTTCAGCAACCAAGACCTTCTGACCGAAATTCTCATCCGAATACCTGCAAAGCCTCTCCTGAAATTCAAGTGTGCATCAAAACAGTGGCTCTCTTTAATTTCTGACCCCAAATTCTGTATCTGGCATGCATGCCACCAACGAGTCCTAAACCCCACACCCAATGCCCTCCTGCTCAACAACTTGTACTCCTCCACTCCGACTTTCCAGTTCATCCCTCTCATTGGTGATGATTCATCTTCTTATTCTCAAGCTGCAGTCTTTGACTATTTGAATGTGTCTCCGAACTATCGGCTCAAGATAAAGAATTCTTGCAACGGATTGATCCTTTGTATGTCCGTCTTCTATGGCTGTGGTTTTGATGATGCAGATTCTGAACTCAAGGGTATTATTTGTAATCATACTACCAAGCAATTTAAGACTCTTTCTTTTCCGGTTCCTAAATTCGGGAATTCTAAAACATATTCAAGTTTTTATGGCTTGGCCTTTGATCCCTTAAAATCACATCACTACAAGATCATTTGTCTTCATGTTGATTATCGAGTCTCTAAAAATCCCCAAATTTATCTATATTCCTCACGTACCAACTCTTGGAGCTTCTTGCAAAACTCTTTGGAAGCACCAACTTTGTATGGTTTTATGAATGGGGTTTTCTGCAATGATGCTATTCATTGGCGCAGTTATGAACAAACCACATTTTATTTCGATGTAAAATACTGAAAGTTTGAAGATAATGCCAATGCCTCCTATATTTTCGACTGTAAACAGATTTCGGGAAATGATGTACTTTGGGGAATCAAGGGGCCGTTTGCACTTGGCAGGCATAGGACGCCATTTCATCTTTGGATTTGATGTTTGGGAGATGGCTTCTGATTATTCTGGATGGTCTTTGCTGTACATCGTGAATCTTCATAGTATGAAAAGGGCATTTCCTGAACAAAAGTTTGATACATTTTCAATATTGAATGTTCTTCTGGCTGAAAAGGAAGAAGAATCGAAGGTTGTGATATCAGTTGACAGTATAGCCGTGTCCTTGAATGTTTTCGATGGTACATTGAAGATGCTTAGTGTTTTAGAGCCAGGACTTGAATTTCCTGCTGAATTGGGTTATGAAGGGCATGATGCCTTTCAATACTCTCAGTCCCTTGTTTGTGTTTGAGCATAACGCTTTCACTGATTGGTATTCCAATCATCATGTTGATTGTTATGCAATTCTGCAATGTTGAAATTTCTGGTTTTGAGCGGAGATGCCGAAGCATTCCAAAACCTGGGCTTCTATTTATAAAGACTTGTAGGGCACTCAGGTGTTTTGCCAGTTTTGCCAATGCTATATGATATTTTTTTTATTGGTTAATTCTTATTTATAGTATTTATGACAAAATATTTTAAATACACAAATTATGTATCAACCTTCTATTGATTAAGAAATATATAAAGATCCATTTATTTTTCATGTCATTTATTCCAATTTTTATTTTATTTTAAAGATCCATTTATTTTTCTTGTCATTTATTCTAATTTTACTTTATTTTTATGTAAAATAAAAATAAAAATGATACATGGTGAAATTTGAATAGTAGAAAAGTTTTGTTTCTACATATGGCACATCAAGACAAGTTCACTTTACCTTAAACTAAGTGGACACAACTCGAAAAATAAGGTTAAGAGATTTTATACTTTGAATATATTATTTCAACTAAAATTTGATTGGATGATATTAAATCTTCACAATAAATTAATATGGATATATTTCATTGTGAAAGTAAATTATAATTGTCAAAATTGGAAATTTAATGACTAATTTTAAATTAAATTAAATCAAATAATAGAATCAAAATTTCTTGCTGGATTTGAAGCAATTACAGATTTTAGGGAGCAAAGTGAAAATCATAAAATTTTATCTTATGCATTAACAATAACTAGCAATTTTGACCTGCATATAAGACTATTTTTTGCCAAAAATAATTATTGTATAATCTTGTTTCGAAGGTTTTGTCATCTTGAATCTAATGGACAATGTGTTTACAACTCTACTAGTAGTTGATAAGTTATGGTTGAGGAAAAACATCAGTTCCCTTTTCTCTTTTATCTCAATTTATGTACATTTAAAATTTAGTAATTTCTCTCAAATATAATGCATTGTTGGCGAGAGATGAATTTATTAAGAGGAAAGTTTTTTCATTAATAGGAAATTTAATCAAATTTCTCTCATATGATTGGAATTTTTTCTTCTAATCAGTCAAGAGTCCACACATATTAGGGCAAAGTGTGGCTTTAAAAAAATCACAGTATCCTCTTATTTTTTCTTACAAACAGTGCAGGCCACCGACTAAAATTTATCTCCAACAGGTATGTCGAATCTCATAACTTGTTTTTCTTTTACTTTACTTTTCCTCTTTTCTTGTGTGTACTTTTTTTTTTCCAGTAACTTCATTTCCAATTTAAAATAATGTCTCTTTTACCATAGATGAAGTTATATATTTGTGAAGATAAGAGTATTTTGCTAGCCAACCAAACACCATCATGCATGGTCTAAAGCTTTCTTTATCAAATTCTATGTTGATCGATGTAGAGTAAAATATGGAACTGCTCAGCAAATCAAGTAATTGTAGCAATCAACAAGAGGAAAATCTGGAGGAAGATTAGGAAGACCAATTGATCTGATCTATCCCACGTCTTCTGCTGAATTTCAAATGTTGATAAGATTTTCTGTTAAGATTATTATGTTGTATCCAAACTCTATAAAGAGTAACCTTGTATCCGTAACATTTAAGAGAGAAAAATACATTTTCTACTTCACTGTTTTCTTAAGTTTACATGGTATCAGAGCTACAAAAAGACTAACGTCTCATCATGTCTTCCTCTCCTTCCTCGTCCACTACAATCCTTAACTCCTTTTTGATCCCCACAATAATTCCAATCTCTAACATTGTTTCACTCAAGTTGACTCCTGATAATTATCCTTTTTGGAAGACACAATTATTGCACTATTTTCGTGGACAAGACCTGTATGGCTACCTTGATGGTACACTCATTATTCCTCCCCAAATGATTGATACTCCACATCCTGATACAGGTTCACTCACCTAAATTCCAAATCCTGCGCATTTTCAATGGTTACGACAGGACAGTCTAATCCTTAGCACTCTTATGTCTTTCATGACTGAGGGTGTTTTAGCTCAAATAGTCTCTTATGCCACCTCTCATCAGGTTTGATGAGCACTTGAATCAAACTTCTCCTTACAATCTCGGGCTCGTACCATCCAGGTTCGAACTCAACTTGCCAATGCAAAGAAGGGCAGTCAATCTGCCAATGATTATTTCTTTTTGATCAAAAGATTAGTTGATGAACTTGCTATGGCTGGCCAACCTCTCAAATGTGACGACATTGTTTCATATGTTCTTGCTGGGTTAGGACATGAATATGACAGCTTTGTCTCCTCTATCTATGCCCGTAATGACCCAGTTACACTTGAGGAGGTATACTCTCTTCTAATTGTTACAGAATCTCGTCTAACTCGTCATCATCTATCTACTCCTGCACCCCTTGTTGAAGCAAATATTGCCCAGAGCCAACCGCCACCATCCAATAATAGGAGCAGAGGTGGTTCTCGGGGTAGAGGCCGCCATAACAACTATCGTGGAAGGGGTACTTTCTCCTACAATAGAAGTGACACATATATTTCTTCTACTATTGTGTGTCAAGTCTATGAAAAACATGGCCATTCTGCTTGCAAGTGCTACCATCATTTTGATGTCACCTATCAACATTCTTCTTCTCCTCTAAATAAACAGGCTTTTATTGCAACAAATAATGACGACTAGGAGAATGACTAGCATGCAGACACAGGCTCACCATAGCACTCATGATATGGCCAATTTGAACCTAAAGAGATGACTATACTAGTACAGATCAATTTCAAGTTGGCAACGATTAAGGTTTGCATATCTCTAAAACTGGCAATTCCTCTCTTCATACATCCTCTCATTCCTTGTGAGGAATGAGAGGATATTTTCTTGTGAAGGCATTGAGGCCATGTCAGTAATAGGTTGTATCAATTCTTAACCAAAAATGTTCCTCCTCAAGCCTTTTCCAATGTTCGCATTTCATTTGATCAGTGGCACCATCGCCTTGGTCATGTTGCTTCTCAAGTTGTCCAACGTGTGTTGTCCTCAAATAAACTGCCAGTTGATAAAATAAAAAAGCCACTCTGTGTGTCCTGATTGTCAATTAGCAAAGAGTCATGCTTTACCTTTTACTAATTCAACTTATGTTTCAAAATCTCCATTAGACTTAATTTTTACCGATGTCTGGGGTCTAGCATCTGTAGTATCAACTACCAGTGCTCGATACTATGTTAGTTTTCTAGATAATTATTCTAAGTTCTTATGGTTAGTTTGCATTAAATTCAAATATGATGTTGAGCGTGTTTTTCTTCAATTTCAATGTTATGTGGAAAAACAATTTAGTAGTAAAATAAAGGCCATACAATCAGATTGGGGTGGTGAATACCGTAGACTTCATAATTATTTTCAAGCAAATGGCATAGCTCATTGTATTGCATGCCTTCATACTCACCAACAAATCGGTTCAATTGAACGAAGACATAGATAAATTGTTGAAGTAGGCCTTAGTTTATTAGCACACTCAAATTTACCTCTACTTTATTAGGAAGATGCCTTTACAACTGTAACCTTTTTAATTAATCGCCTACCAACACCCATCCTTAATAATTTGTCACCTTATGAAATGCTATATAACCAGATCCCAGATTTGTCTTTCTTACGTGTCTTTGGATGTGCATGTTGGCCGAATCTTAGACCCTATAATAAACATAAATTGGATTTTAGAAGCAAATCATATATCTCCATTGGCTATAGTGTTAATCATTATGGATACAAGTGTCTTGATTTATCAACTAGTCGTGTTTATGTGTCCCGTCATGTAATATTTGATGAAAATATGTTTCCTTACCAGAAAAATATCTCCTCTATACTGTCTTCAAAATCCAGCTCATCCACACATGTTACCTTGCCTTTCCATCTTCCAGTACCATTACCTGCCAGATTTAATGATATGCAAACTCAAAGTATACCATCTGCAACTAATGATTCTGTTCCTTTAGTGTCTCACTCTGTAGGAACAAATAAAGAACTACCTGTTAGGCACATTACTTTTATCTCCTCGCCAGACATAGTTGCTGCTGACTAGCCCATCTCCTCCAGTCTATCAGAGACACCTCTTCAATCCACCTTAAATCCTATAGTAATGCAAGGCAATACCAACACCCATGCTATGACTACTAGATCAAGAAACAATATTTTTAAACCAAAAGCAAACTCTGATGCTTTTGTACGGTATCCTCTACCTAAAGCCTTACTTGCTTCTCTTCACTCTTCTGATGTAAAACCAACATGTTATAATGATGCAGTCAATTCACCACAATGGCGAACAACAATGAATGCAGAGTTTGATGCTCTTCTACGTAATAGGACTTGGTCATTAGTTGCTCCTCCTTCTAAAGCCAATATCGTTGGTTGCCGCTGGATATACAAAATTAAAAAAAATGTTGATGGTTCCATAGAGAGGTTTAAGGCCAGGCTAGTTGCCAAGGGCTTCCATCAACAAGAAGGAATTGATTTTAATGAGACATTCAATCCTGTTGTCAAGCATGCTACAATTCGAATTGTCTTGTCCTTGGTTGTTTCTTATAACTGGCAGATTAAACAAATTGATATCCAAAATGCATTTCTACACGGTGCATTGAAAGAGGAAGTTTATATGGCCCAACCTCAAGGCTATATCCATCCCCAATATCCTAATCATTTTTGCAGACTACACAAGTCAATCTATGGCTTGAAACAAGCTCCAAGAGCTTGGTTCTCTCGTCTAACAAATAAACCACGGGCGATTGGATTTCGTGCTAGCAAGGTAGACCCTTCTTTGTTTATTTGGCATAAGAATGATGTTCTGGTTGTGATTCTTATTTATGTTGATGATATTATCATTACAAGCAATTCTGGTACTGCCATCCATCATGTACTTCAATACTTATATTCAGATTTTGTTGTTAAAAAGCTTGGTGATCTTAGCTACTTTTTAGGGTTGGAGGTCTTGTGCTCAACTAATGATATGTATCTCACTCAAAGAAAGTATGTGGCTGAACTCCTAAACCACACTCACATGGCAGAAGCAAAACCATATTCAAGTCCTATGTCAACTACCTGTCACCTCTCTACAACCAAAGGAGCTAAGTTTTCAGATCCTTCTCTCTATAGACAGGTTATTGGTAGCCTGCAATATTTGGCATTTACTCGACCTGATCTTTCGTTCTCAATTCACAAAGTAAGCAAGTTCATGCATAACCAATTGGAGCCACATTGACAAGCAATAAAAAGAATACTACGTTATCTTAAACATACTATATCAACGAGACTATTTCTTAGGCGGTTTCCTAACTCTGCAATTCAAGCTTTTTCAGATTCTGATTGGGTAGGTGATCGTGATGATCGACGGTCAATAAGTGTTTATTGTGTTTTCATGAGCAACAATCTTATCTCATGGCGCTGCAAGCAACAATTTATAGTTGCTCATAGTAGCACAGAAACTGAATATAAATCTCTTACAGACACTGCCTCAGAACTCCAATGGTTGCAATCAATTTTATTTGAAATTGGCTTAACAATTCCAACCCCCCAGTGTTATGGTGTGATAATATTGGAGCCACATACTTGACTGCTAATCTTATGTTTCATGCCTGTACTAAGCACATCGAAATTGATTTTCATTATGTGCATGACCAAGTTCAAAGAAAGCAATATACGGTTCAGTTCATTTCTACTAAAGATCAACTTGTTGATTCCCTGACAAAACCAGTGTCTCCACGTAAGTTTCAAACTACTTTGGCCAATCTAAATGTCCGAGCTCTTCCCTTCAGATTGAGGGGGCGTGTAGAGGAAAACATGGAACTGCTCAGCAAATCAAGCAACTGTAGCTATCAACAAGAGAAAAATCTGGAGGAAAATTAGGAAGACCAACTGATCTGATCTACCCCACGTCTTCTGCTGAATTTCAAATGTTGATAAGATTTTCTGTTAAGATTATTATGTTATATCTAAACTCTATAAAGAGTAACCTTGTATCTGTAACATTTAAGAGATAAAAATATATTTTCTACTTCACTGTTTTCTTAAGTTTAAAATCAATTTGTTAACATAAATCATTTTGAAGCATTAATCCAAAACCCTGCTGATAAACTAGCAAACGTTTTCCTTTGTTTTGATCCAGTAGTAGGGAGTTCGTATAACACTTTCTATTGTCCAATGCAAGAATTTATTTCCCGTGATGGTGTAACAAAGTTCTTCAATGACATGCTTGACTTATTTGAAGTTCAAGTATCTGTAGGCCAAAGTATTTTTGACAATTTTTCTCTAAAATGGGGTTAATAGTTGACGATGCTTGTGCTCATGATCTTGCCAGTCATTGTGGAAATTAAGGTTGATTTGTGGGAAGAATTTCATCCATGATTTGGTTTGTGAACTGTTTCTTAACAAATGCTACTTTTTTCATGGGATTTGGTGTGTAAACCAGTGTTATTAAACTCGAACCGGCCTGGTGGGTTGACCTGGGACCCGGTCAACCCGGTGGCAGAACCGGTTCGGGTTAAGTAAAAAGACTGGTGAAACCCGGTCGACCCATGACTCAGGCGACTCGGGCGAGACCTGACATATATATAGAGTAACTTTACTATCAGCAAAAGGAAAGAACCATTTTTTGCCAATTCAGTAAATGAAGCTTGAAAATATTGTGAAAAATTGATCTGGTGTATGTAATTCAGTAAATGAAGCCAATGCTTTCCTAAAATTTTCAAGCCAAGGTAAGAATCATGTATTCTTTTAATTGTAAATATTGTCTTCATGTCATTTAAATCTTTTGAGTTTGTAAAGAGGTTGGTTTCTTCATGAAGCAGGTTTTGAGTTTGTGAAAATAATGGTAAACACCCCCTAATCATACTAGCAACCAAGATTGAAAAGATGACAATTAGCTTGCCTCATCTGCAATTAGCTTGGCTCATAACATATTTTTCTAATTTAGCTAGCAAATCGCTTAGAATTCCTGTACTATTCAACTGCATTAATATAATTAATTAGTTTTTAGCAACTTGTGTTGTGATTTTAAAGAATTGTTATTCACAAATACGTGTAGTACAAAGCTTGTTGTTCTTCCTCTGAAATAATAATAATAATAATAATAATAATAATAATAATAGTGTAATCAATTTTTTTGGCTTGAACATGGATTACTTCTAGTTTCTGCGTTCCTAATTTTCTTTCTTCTTTCTTTTTTTCCTCCAAGCTGTAAAGTTTTAATGATTTATGGCAAGTTTTTTGGTTTTTAGAAGTTTAAGAGTTTTTGCCAAAAACAATTGCCTCTATCTATATTGATGAATACATGGCTTTATGCATTGTTTTGATGATTAGTAGTTTTGGTTTGTGTTTGGTCTGGACACATGCAGAGCTTTGAAGGTTTGAACAACCTGCAAAAATTGATGGGACACTTTCCTTTCTGGTGCTTAGAGACTGGGGCAGAAAAGATGCTTTCAAAGTTGCTCTTCAAGTTCTACCAACTTCCTTGCTTTTCTTTAATTTATACCATGTTTTTGTATGTTTATGCGCGTGTAAAAGGGGAGTTGAAGAAAAGGATGCAACATGTAACTGGCATTTCCATCTTTTGAAGAGCTTTCCTTCAATTAATTCCTACCTATGATTGCGTGGATACAGATGAGAAGGATTGGAGAGAAGCTGGACATAGATTTTGCATTAATTCCTTTAATTTTCTGGGTCAACCCGTGTAACCCGCGACCCGGCTCTTTGACCGGGCCAACCCCCGGGTTGGGTCTTATAACTATGTTGTAAACTATTTCTCAATTATTGTTTCATTTGGAGAGCATTTTCTCAATAGTCACTACATGTAAAGAATCATTACTTAACAGTTATGGAGCTTAACCAACAATTTCTCAACAATTGTTACATTTGAGAAGTTGTTACTCAATAGCTGTGAAGCTTGACAGATGGTTTATTAATGGTTGTTACGTTTGATGAACTGTTATTCAACTCCTGTAGTGCTAGATGAATTGTTTCTCTTTGTGGATCTTGACGAATTGTTTCTCTATAGTTGTGGTGCTTAATAAACCGTTTCTCAATGCTTGTTGTGTTTGATAAGATGTTATCAACAATTATGGAGCTTGGCAAACTGTTTTTTATGGCTATGGAGTTTGAGTAACCGTTTCTCAATAGTTCTGCATTTGACAAACCATTACTCAACGATTATGGTGCTCGACGAACTGTTTTCCAATGATTATTGTGTTTGACAAGTTGTTACTTAATATTTATGGTGTTTGATGAATTGTTTCTCAATGGCCGTGGAGCTTAATGAACCATTTCTCAATGGTTGCTGCATTTAAAAAACCATTACTCACTGGTTGTGGTTCTCAATGAAACTTTTCTCAATGGCTATTGTGTTTGGCGAGTTGTTACTCAACAGTTATGGAGCTTGACGAACCATTTCACAACAATTATTACGTTTGATGAATCATTACTCAACAATGATAAAGCTTGACAAATCATTTCTCAATAATTATTGTGTTTAACAAATCATTACTCAACGATTATGATGCTCAATAAACCATTTCTTAATGGTTATAGAGCTTGATGCACTGTTTCTCAATGATTGCTACTTTTGATGAACCATTTCTCAATGGTTGCTACTTTTAACAAACCATCAAGTTTGGTGATTCACAACTTCCTATCAAATATGAGAAGACCTTTATTTTTTTATACCTGTGATTGAGGTAGTTTTCAAATCTTTTCTTCTTCTTGATATTTTTTTTTTAAGAATTGTAAACAATATTGGACTTGTGATTTTGTTACTTATGCTTTTATGTTATGGTTGTGTTGTCAGGTTACTTTTTTTTTCACCATGCAAATAATCATATAGGTCAAGATAGTTTTAAGGGGAGATGTAATTTAACTTATAATAATTTCTAAACTGCTTATGTACTTTTGTGGATAAAGGATCAAGCCACAATACAATTTAAAATGTTGTTTTTAGTTAAAACAATTTATGTGACTATACTCGAAACAAGTTCCGAGTTGTATACATACCTTTGTTGTTAAAGGATTAAGTCATATCATAATTTAATTTATCTTTTTTATCATTCATAATTTTAGTTCATGTAGGCCAGGAGCTACATCAGGTCTCAAACATAGTATCTCTTTATGAATTTACTATTAATAGGCTCAATTTTTAATTCATTCTCATTGATGATTTAAAGAGGAACTTGTTGAACCACATAAGATCCATCCTATTCAGAGAGGAACGTATTGCCCATATGCTTTGACATATTTATTTAATGTTGTACCGCCAAAATGAGATTTTCTACTTGGAATCACATAATCACACCTTCTTGTTAAAAGCCCTATAAAGTCAAGCTTCATAGCATTTTAAATGTTGTTTTGTCTCGAAACACTTTTCATCTAACGTTTCAAGTTCTTTGAGATGTAGATGAACATTGTTTAAAGAGTCCTTATTAGATTGTGATCTTTAGATATGGAATTTGATAATCTAATGAAAGAACAACTTTGACACTGTATACCCAGGAATATAAAGTAGTTTTAGTTGGCATTTTGAATGTAGTATGATAAACCTATAATTTTTTTTTTAATTCTATCATGATAATTCTTTTTCAAGCGATTAACCATTTTTTTAGGAATGTAGTATAATATCTTATTAAATGTTTTTACCAAACCATTAGTTGGAGCATTGTATACAGACGAATTATGTCATTTAAAACTAAATTGTGCACACAACTTTTTCGTTGTTGTATTGTAGAACTTCTTTCATTGTTAGTTATGATATTCCTTGATATCCCATAACAATAGATGATTTTTCCTAAATGAAGTCCATAACTATCTTTTTATTGATATATTTTAATGTTGTAGCTTCAACCCATTTTGATAAGTAACCGGTCATAACCACTATGTAAAGATGTCCGTAGGATTTTTTATAATGGCCTTACCACATCAAGTCCCTAAGCATCCAGAGATAAGAAGCAACTATCATATGTAAAGGCTTGGATGGTTGATGGATCAAATTAGGATGAAATTGACAAGTTTGGTATTTTATAACATAATCAATGCATTCTTTCACAATTGCAGGCTAATAATATCCAATTATTTTGATTTGAAAGAGACGTTTATAACCCAATTGATGAGCTTTATAAATTCCAAAGTTTGTTTCCTTTAGAGCTTTTATAGGTTCTTATTCTCCAAGATAGTGCAAAAAGACTCCATCAAAATAGTATTAACAAAGAATGTGTTAAAACTATATGAAGTGAAAAGCTCTTCGCCTCATCACTATCTTGTGATGTAGATATTTATGTAGCTTACTATATTTTAAATAGTTGATAAGCAGTTGGCAATGACTATTTTTTTTTCAATCTCATAGATAAAAACCATACTCAATTATTCTTTCTCATCTACATCACTCGTTATCGGTGGAACCATCCATATTTAACATATAAAAACTTTGATTTTTTCAGCATATGATGCTAATATTGATGACATATTTGCTATAGCATTGGCTAATGTATTCTTCTTTTACAGTACATTCTACAAAGTAATGCAATCAACTGATGTCATTAGTTTCAGTGTGTACTTGTGGTATGGAAGGAGTTATAGCTTCTTGACATTATAAAGTGAAATGATTTTCTTAATAACCAATTTAAAGTCTCCAAACACTTTAATATGAGGCATCTTTATATTCACCGTCATCCTTAACCCAATAACCAAAGCTTGATATTCAATCATGTTGTTGGAACAATATTTAATACGCAAGAAAGTGAATGGCAAGACTTCTCATTCAAGTGTGGTAAAATTACCCTAACTCCAACTCCATTTAGTCACGATGCCATCATCAAAGGATATTTTTCGAGGTTTTGACATTTCAGTGAGCAAAACGTTCTCATAAGACAAGTCTTAAAAAAAACTCTAATTCATTAAGAACATGATGATTGACGAGAAAATTAGCTAATGTTTGCTCTTTGATTGTCTTTTATGAGACATAAAAATAATTCCTATTCTAAAAGTAATAACGCTTATTTTTCTAATCTATCTTATAAAAATGACTTTAAGATGTATCTGAGAAGGAAGACTTGAGAGATTAACCACATTGAATATGCTTGAAGGTAATGCCTTAAATTTTTATGACAAACATTAGCCTGGCATGTCTTCTCTATTAGAGAATAATTTAGTTCAAGCCTATTTAAGATACTACTTATATAGTATATTTAGTTCAACCCCAATGAAAATGTTTCAAAAATAATATAGAGAATAAAATATCATCCTTGTACTAGTGCTTGTAGCACTAATGGATTAAACAAGTATTATTTGATCTTTGTTCAAGTCATTAGTGCAAGCTTCATCCAAATGAAATGACACATCCTTCTTCATAAAACAAGTATATGGATGACATCTACTAGCTAAGTTAAAAATGAATCTCTGTATATAGATCAATTTTCTTAAGAGACTTTTCAATTCATTAATGTTTCATGGCTTCGACATCATTAGGATAACATTAATCTTAGACTGACCAATCTCAATTCCTCGACATCAAACTATGAATCCTTGGGAGTTTGCTTAAGGATACACCGAAAACATATTTTAATGGGTTTATGTTTAGTTAGAATCAATATAATCGTTCAAACACTAGACAAGGATCTTGCAATTGATTTTTTTTCCTTTGACTTCATCATAAGGCCATCAACATAACATTTAACGTGTTGGTGAAAAATGTCATCAAAAATTCTTTTCATCTCCTTTCGATAAGTGGCACCTATATTATTTAAGCTAAAAGACATGACCTTATAACAACATTCCTTTTGGAGTCTAAAAGGCTTTTTTATCTTCATCTTCAAGTGCCATTCAAATTTAATTATAGCCCGATGAACCATCCATAAAAGTTAACCTCTTATGACTTATAATAGTGTGAACCATGATTTCAGTGATTGGAAGTGGAAAGTCATATTTAAGATAAACATTCTTAAGGTCTCTAAAATCCATGTCAATATGGATTTGACATCTTTTTTTTTTATCAGCACGATATTTGAAATCTAAGTAGGATACTTAACCTCATGAATAAAACCTATTTGGATTTATGTTTGTTAACTTCGACAATAATTTGTGAGATAAGTTCAAGAAGAAAGCCACGTTGAGCCTATTTTACAAGTCTAACCCTATTTTTTACTTTTAGTTGATGAACAATAACCTTTGGGTGAAACTTGACATTTCATTATTGGACCAAAAAAAGATATCTCGATACATTTTTGACATCGTTTGGGTCTAAAATATAAAAAATCGATAATACACCTAGACTAAAGGCATGTAAGTTTTTTTTTCTCAGGGAGCAACTCAATATTTTCACTGTTCATGTAAAATAAAAGGACCATAATACCCTCTTAGGTAAGGTTATTTGTATTTGAATGGGGGGTAACTTAATTCTCGAACTACAATTTATAATTTGTTTCCACTATTGATTTGGGAAATGGGATGCATGAATTTCCTTTTTGGACCATGGATAAGCAGGTTTAGCATATGGATTTATAGACTGTTTGGGAACGCGTGTAAATCGCGTTCCATAAAAATTTAAATTTTGTTTTTGCTTAAATTTATTTTTTTTTAATGTTTTCAGGTCGTTTTGATGTGCTGATGTTAAAAATAATTTTTAAAAAATTAAAAAAATATTATTTTAATATATTTCTAGATAAAAAATACTTTGAAAAATAACCGCTATCACACTTCCAAACACACCGATATAGAATTGAAAGATCCAATTTGAGATTTGATCGTTTTGGATATTTGCATGGATTTCAATGTTGAAAGATTTACACGAGACCTTTCACCTCTTAATGATTTAACTGTGTTTTAGTTTAAAACAATTACACGATGGTTATATCATTTTGTATTCTATATTCTTTTTTTTTTCACGGCTAATAAAATATTTAATTTAATTATATAATAATAAAATAATAATAAATAAAATAAATTTATAAAAAAATATTATCACGATGCACAAGGAGAATACTTGCCAAAAAAATATATATTAAAAAACTCAATTTCAAAACAACCCAATACTAAATAATAAAATTAAAAAACTATACACGAGTTATTGACCTAGTCGTTAATCCCAAGTCACAAAAAAAATTTTATTCTTTAAAATATAATAGCATTGCTTGAACATCATATTTTTATATTAATAATTTTCAGGCAGGTGCTCAAATTCAATTTTATTCTAGAAATAACACAAGCCTAACAAATAATTGTTGACACTTTTATTATGAATAGATTTAACAATGTAAGAAAAAATTTATATTTGTTTCCTCCATAATTGTTAAGTGATAAATCATATCGGTGTAATAATTTCTTGTAAAAACACAATCAATTAATAAAAGTTAAAATTTAATTTTGAAAAGTATAGTTTATTGGTCAGATTTTAGATTTACTCTCTACAAGTCATCGGTTCGAGTTTCACAAACCTCAAGACTACTGGAGATTTACATGATCGTTAAGTTCAGGGTCCTTAAAATCAGTCGAGGTACACGTAAGCTAATCTGGATATCCATGATAATAAAAATAAAAATAAAAATATATATATTAAAAAAAAAAACAAACAAGTGGCCAAACACGAGGAAACATTTTACCCATTGCTTGAAAATGTCAAATCTACAGAAGACTAGCTGTGAAGTGAAATACTCTCTACATCTTCGACGAATGTAATCCCTCACACAAAGACACACCCATAACCTGCTCGGCGAAATCCCAAAACCAAAAAAATGCAGTCGAGCATTTTAGATTCAATCGGTGTCGAAATTATTGGCGTCATGTCCCCAGTCTCAATCTGCATGCTCCTTGTTGTTCT
>Ga0325414_1003420_pt1 | contig 16477 bp, 11 predicted proteins | sample PopdelMetagenome_8_FD_206183 | JGI IMG/M metagenome (GOLD analysis project Ga0325414, IMG submission 206183) | Populus deltoides microbial communities from Bellville, Georgia, United States - Leaf-PdKOR-R3 | ecosystem: Host-associated > Plants > Phyllosphere > Phylloplane/Leaf | place: USA...
TCGAGGTGCGCGCAAGCTGATCCGGACACCCATGTTAATAAAAAAAATTATCAAACAATATCGAGTAAAATAATACAAATACTAGTAGAATTAATGAAATAGATGCAGATTGTATTTACATTGTATCTAAGCATATTATTTTTTTTTAGTGAATTTGACCCAAAGTTTTTTAAAAAGTTCAAAAAAAGAAATTACAAAAGAATGGAACACATTGTAGGGTAAAACAATATTATTATTTTTTTACTCTGTTGAATCTTGACCAAATCATGATTGTATTTATGTTACATGATGACAAGAATTTCAAACCACGTAAGGTAAAATGTCTCTCTTCAAAGCTTTGGTTGGTTAAGTTTCCCAACCTTTTTTTAAAAGCAGTTTAAGAAGCATGAAAAATAATGCTTTTCAACTATTTTAAAAAAAAAAAAATTTTAAAAAGCTAAAAAAAAGTACTAAGTATCAATTTGCTCCCATTTATGTTTAAGAGAACATTTAATTTTGTGGATTAATTTATATTTTAAAATGTTTTTCAAACTGTTTTTATTTAAAAAAATATTAAATTAATATTTTTAAAAAGTATTTTTTAACAATTATGATGTGTTGATTTAAAAATAATATATTTTTAAACATGCATATAAAATAATTATAATGTTTAAGAGAATAATTATGATGTTTTGGTGCAATTAGTTTTGTTCTTAAAGACCCACAAAAGAGTTCAAGAATGAATTGGATGAACAACTCCTAAATCGAGGATCTTAATTACAGATGGACATCATGATTAGGGCCGCAATCTGAATAAATATTCACACTCACACTCGCTGCCAAACCTAAACTCCAAAGGGTTTTGACTTTTTGAGAGATTTTTAGACGGATTTGAGGTTCTTTGTAAGAGAGAAAAAGTTTAAATAAAATAGTATAGTATAAGCTTTCCATGCTATAGAAGCATCATTGATTAAATATCACTATTATGTCACATTTCCAAATAGTTATATCTTTACATATTGCGTTTTAGAAGCACGACATTTCATGAAATGTAGTTTTTTTCTCAGATTAAATGACACAAACTCGCAATTTCCTCTTTTTAAAATCGATGCAAAATATTACATTATTTGAGTATTTTATATTTTATATGTATGTTTATTTATCTTGCATTCATTTAAAGAAAATATTCTCATATATATACTAGTTTATAAATATAATAGATAAAAATAATTAAGATATGTGTTTTAAGTAGTAGACCCAAGGTTATTTTTGATTATGAATTATAAGAATTGTTTATTTATATGTATTTTTAAGTAGAATAAAATTTTAGATGGAGTTTCTGTTTAAAAGAAACTCCGTTAAAATTTTATTATAATTATGTAATTTTTTTACTCTTTTAAAAAGAATTTTATTATGATTTTTAGTTTGGTTGGCCGCTGGATTTTTATCCGAAACACCAAACCAGGCAGCAAAAGATTAAAAAAAAAGGGGGGGAAATTATGGCAGCAGCTTTAATTGGATCCTTTTTCTTTCATTGACTTCTCTGTAGCAGCAAATATATTTTAGCCGAACCACAGTAATTACATCCATTCTTTTTCCCAAGCAATTTCCTTTCAGATTTTTAAAAATTATGCCTTCATAATTTTTATAATTTTTTTATTAGGTTATATATCAATCTTCTGCATTTAACTTTTTTTTTCTCAATTTTAATCTCAACAATAAATTTATTAAAAGTTGAAATTTATTATTTTTAATATTTATTTTTTATAAATTTATCTTAATTTTATGATATGAGTTGCAAGTTTAATAGTTTAATTTAAGTTGAATCGGATCAATTTTTTTTAATTTTATCTTTTAATATTGGCTTGATTGAAAATTAGGCTTTGTATTTTTTTTATTATTATTTCTATGAAATTATTCTGATTTCATGACTTGGATCACAAGTTTAACAGGTTGACATAAGTTGACTTTATTATTTTTTTAGTCATTTTTTCATTGAATATTTTTTTTAATTGGGCTTTGTAATTTTTTTGATTTGCTTTCTATGGGGTTATCCCGATCTAATGACCCGAGTTATGGGTTTGGTAGGTTAACCCGAGTTGACTCAATTAATATTTTAGACCCTTTTTTAATTGATTTTTTTTTCAATTTAATTTTTCAACAACTCAATCTTCTTTTTCTTTTTAATTCCATCCTTCAAAATCAGGTTATTTGGGAATTGAACTTCATTTTTTTAAAATTTGTTTTATATAGAGTTATCCCGATCTCATGAATTTAATTTTTTTTTTCTGAATTTCAATATTTGACATTGGATTTGTTAGAAATAGAGCTTTGCAATTTTTTAATTTGCTTTTTATGAGGTTATCACAGTCTCATAATCTAGGTCACGAGTTTAAAAGGTTAGCCTAGATTAATCTAAGTTGTGTTTTTTTGTCTTAATTAATTTTTTTTTCAATTCCATCTTTCAATATTGGGTTAGTTAGAAATTGGGCTTTCTTAATTTGTTTTTCATTTTGCTTTATGTAAAGTTATCTCAATCTCATGAATTTAGTTTTCTCTTTTATTGATTTCAACATTTAATATTGGATCTATTGGAAATAAAGCTTTATAATTTTTTTATGAAGTTATCTTGCTTTTATGACCCAAGTCGCTAGTTTAATAGGTTATCCAGGGTGAACTTGGGTTATTTTTTTTGTTCTTTTTTTAATTGATTTTTTTTATTTCATCATTCAACTTTAGGTTACTTCAAATTTGAGTTTTTTTTATGTTTTATTTAATTTTTATAGGGTCATTCTAATATTATGATACCGGTCGCGAGTTTGGGAGGTTAACTCGGGTTAATAAAATCAGATTTTTTTGTCTTTTTCTAATATAATTTTTTTAAAAAAAAATTCATCCTTCAACATTGAATTAATTAGGAATTAGTTTCATAATTTATTTTGATTTGTTTTCCATATAGTTATCGTAATTTTAAAACTCAGGTGGTTGATTTAACTAATTAGACTAAATCAATCCAATATGTAACAAATCAATATTTAGAAAAGATCTTGTTTAATATGTATTATATTTTGAGTTCATAATTAATTTTTTTTAATTATAAAATACATTGATAATACTTAAATAATTTTTATATTGAAAAAATTAATCTAACCCAACGCGGCATGGTCTCATTATCTAGTAATTCTATAATCAAGAGAACTAAGTTTGAAGGATTGATATTTTCTTTTTCGTTGTTCGTTTGTTTGGGAGATTTGGCAACAGTTTGGAGTCAGCTGACCAATTTATAATCATCCTCTTCACTTCAGTTATTGCAAAAATTCACTCAATTATGCACCTTAATTGTTCTGTTTTTCACATGGGTTACAAATTTTATAAAATAAGCTCACGATTTTCCCTCTCTTTTTTTTTCTTAATAAAAAAATGGATCTCGTAGGCACAACACTGAGGATAAATGCCACTTGATCATCAAATGAACTTTAATTCCCAATTGATCTACTCACATTTTATATATATATATATATATTAGGATTCACACATTTCCTACATGTTTGAAATAAATCATTACGGTTCATATCGAAACTCAATTTAAAGGATTTTATTATATTTATATTATGGTTTAAGTATAGTTATTAAATCTAATTTGGAGTTGACTCAAAATAAAATTCAAGTCAAGAATAGGGTTAATTAATCCAATTAACTTGATTTTAAAAAAATCAAAATAATATTATTTTAATTTTTTAAAATCAACAGGTTTTGATTAAATTATTGGTTGATTCGCCGAGTTCGTTCATAAAATCAACTTTAAATTAAAATAAAAATAAATAAACAAAAAAATTAATAATAAATTAAATTCTATATGAACTTATAAATCGAGTCAGATTTAATAACATTAATGCTGAAAATGTAACACAACACATTTACATTTAAAAAGGTAATAATATATAGGTGTCAAATTTGGAATCCCAAGCTAATTGTGAATGAATGTTATTCTTTGCACCTAAAGTCATTATTTTTCATCTTTTGTCACGTTAAGAGATAATGACAAATGAGGCGCAATCCGCGTTTTCACATCGCAAAGCTAAGGTTGGCATCCATGTTAATACCCCACATTGGGCCCAACATCTAGTATTGGGCTATCTTGAATCCATGTTAAGATCCCACATTGGGCCCATGAAGATACATTGTTGAAAGGCCTTGAATTTGGGCTTGGGCCGACTGTCAGGGCAACAGCGAGGGCATAGTACCCAGCCCCGTTGACCAAGCCATCGCTTCGTTATCGTTAGGAAAAATAAGGAAGACTTTACATTTCTAAAGAGCTGATTGCTGTTTGCTAGGCAGTCAATTTCATTATACTAATTTTGGTTAGCTAAATGAACTTTGTTTTTTATATTAAGATTTTATTTGTTTTTGTGTTTGAAAAATATTTTTTTAATTATTTTTTTATTTTTTTATTTTAAATTAATTTTTTTGTGTTTTTAAATCATTTTGATGTATTGATGTTAAAAATAATTTTTTAAAAATAAAAAAAATATTATTTTAATATATTTTTAAGTAAAAAATATTTTGAAAATCAATCGTTACAACACTATCAAACATCTTCTAAACCTAAATTTTATAAAAGTTAAAATAAATTATTTTTTTATTCATAAATTTTTTTTTTCATTTATTTTATATCTAAAAATCAATCTCACAATAATTTTAACCAAATATATATTTTTAAAAATCATAACTAAAAATACTTTTAAAAAATATTATTTTTAAAAAAATTTCAGATTAATGTTAGATTATGCTCTCAACATCATTTAAAAAAATTCAGTTAATGTATAAAATAATATGAATATATCTTTGTAGTGTCAAATATAAAAAAAAATAAAATTGAAAATAACATATATAAAAAAAAATAGTAAACGTTTTTACTAAATATTTAACTAAAAAAACCAAAGACATGTCGTTTACGTGCTCCCCATCCGCTCCTATATGTAGAACAAGAAACGGAAATTCCCTCCAAAACACAAAACAATGGGGCAGTTTCAGTTCCCTTTCCAGCAAAAAATTTCAACACTAAAACCTTGTTGTTACTCCTTCGCATTATCCCCTATCGCTTCTCATTACCCTTTCCCAAGTTCCCTTACCGTTCCTCCTCGTCGCTTTTCTCATCCAAAGCTCACCGTGCCCACGAATTCTCCTTATGTCCTTCTCTCTCTCCCTGCTGCCCCATCTCGTTTTGTTTGCAAAAGCAATGGATCAGGTGCATTCTTGGTCTACTTATATAAAAAAAACCTCTTTTAAATCTGTAACTAATTTATGCTCTGTCATTTTTATTTTCGGTTGTTGATGGGTTTTGTTTCTTTTGGGATTTTTCACAAACAGATGGTGTGTAGAGTTTAATGCATCGTTTAATGAGTGTTGAACTGTTGCTTGAGAGAGCTTTAACGCTTTAGCTTCTGATACTTGGTAATTTGACTGTTTTCTTATGCTGCTAAAGAAATTTAGTGACTTTTTATTGTGTGATTGTCTGCATTAGATATGACAAGGCAGCTGGAACTTGGGAAGCCAGAAGAAAGAAGGAAACCGGAGAAGCGCGTAAATGGGATATTCTGGATTATACTTATCAATCTCGGAATGTTTGTAGCAGATCACATTTTTCAGGTGCGTCAGTTTTCTAAATTCTTCCATGGAAATCGATCTTAAGTCAATTGGTACAATAGCAAGTGATTTTAGTAACTTAGTTAGCTAGCACTAGCAGTCTATCTTGTTTATGTTCTTGAGGAAGTTAGGCTGATAATAAGTTTTATGTTTTTTTCCTCCTTGTTCACTAAAGGTTCGCAGCATTAAATCTCTTTACTTGTATCATAATTGGCCTGCTTGGTACCAGTTTGTGACAGCAACATTCTGCCATGCTAGCTGGTGAGGTCTTTATGTTGTTTAAGCTCGCATTAAATTTTAAACTTCAAGTGCTTTTGATAGTTTTTATCTGAAGCACACAATATGATTGTGTGAAAAAAGATTTGATTTTCATTGTGAGTGGAGTTTATTTTCCTAATCTTGGCTTGTATTTTCTTCAGGGAACATCTTTCAAGCAATCTTTTTTTCTTGTACATTTTCGGTGAGAGTTTCATCAATCTACTTTCTTATAGTGTGCTTCTTGACCAGGATTCTGTCTGAATGGTATAAAATGAGGACTGACCGTACCATGTTTCAAACAGGGAAGCTTGTTGAAGAAGAGGAAGGAAACTTTGCATTGTGGCTCTCTTATATTCTTACGGGTGTTGGAGCAAATTTTGTTTCATGGTTAGTTTTGCCCAGAAATGCAGTTTCTGTTGGAGCTTCTGGTGCTGTTTTTGGACTATTTGCAATCAGTGTCCTTGTAAAGGTATTCTGAGTGTGCAATCTGCAAATAGTTTTCCAATATCAATCTTCATACACTTTTGACCTTATTTTTATTAAATTGTAGATAACCTGGGATTGGAGGAAGATTCTTGAAGTGCTTATATTGGGCCAGTTTGTTATAGAGAAGGTGAATTTTTCTTCTTCTATTACAAATTAGAACTTAGACATGAGAGGCTCATGCTGAGAATTTTTTTTCACGGTAAAATGGGAGGAGAATCTCCTCCCTTCTTATACTTAAGCCTTGATTCTACTATTTAATATTCTTTGAGAAGGCTTAAATGTTTGAACATAGTTATGGCTTCTTGAAAAAACTGTCTGGATGTAAATGATACATTATCTCAACTTAAAACTGCATGACTTGTTATGTTTTCCTTGTAAGTTGAAATTCAACATTATATTCTAAAGGCTTTCAATCAACCTAGTGTATTTGTCTGGCTTCATGAATTATGTATGGAAACATGAGAATGTCCATTTTTTACATGCTTATTTCTGATCCCTTAGGTAATGGAGGCAGCTCAAGCGTCAGCAGCTATGACAGGCCCTTTTCGTGGAGGCTACCCAGTGCAGACTGTCAATCACATTGCGCATCTCTCTGGTGCCCTTGTTGGTGTGGTTTTGGTATGGCTTGTCAGCAGAATTCCTTCTCCTCCAGATCATGAAGGGCAAACTTCGCAAGGGAAATCAGGCAAAATTCGATAGAAGAATTCGTACTTTGTATGTACAAGTAGTGTGTATACATGAAAGGAATCCAAGATGTGATTTTTATCTTCATTCTTGTGCTAATTTTATACGTTGGAGATCTCTGAATTGTTTAGCACAATATAAAATTAAAACTCATCAAATAACATAGCAGATTTTCGTTTTTTCTTTTTGTTTAATAATTGTTATCTAATGAGTTGATGAAAATCATTATGAAGCAAAGCTGGCCACGATAAACAAAAGGATGTTCTGGGTTCAACAAGTGCTCCTCTTAGACTGAGCTTGGACTGCTGCTATTTTCTAATGTCTAATGTCTTGGCCGCTGCATCCCCAGGATCTTTCAGCATATCATGAAGTCTGTCGCACCCGATATCACGATGGTCCTAAAAATAATCTCGAATATAAAAAAAAAACAGATTTTTGGCATCTTGTTTTTTTAGAAAAAAGATTTTATTTAAGGAGTCGCAACCTAGTATTATGGTCACTAGGAACTCTGACTGGTCAACAGAGATTCTATGATGCGGGACTGGTTGTGGCTAGAGAAGGTATTAGCACCCATAGCGCACCTTACCTAAAGTAAGGTAAGCTGCATTGTTAATATTGTCTTAAATTGCTAATTTTTTTTATTTGTGTTATGACAATTCACTAGTAATATTCTTGACTTTGGCGTCAATGAATATTTAATTACAGATGCTTCCAATGCTGGTGTTAGTGAATATTTCATTCCGGGTAATTCCAACTCTGGCATTGGTAATTACTCAACTACGAATAATTCCTACTCTAGCGTTGGTAAAAATTCGTAGCTAATAAAAAAATCATTTAAATTATTTTTTTTATTCTGGCATCAGTGAATAAAATAAAATAAAAAATATTTATTTTCTTATTTCTAATGCATGCAATTTCTATTTCTATTTTATTATTATTTTTTATTATTTTTATTTTTATATTTTATTTTTTTGGGGCTGGGCCCAGCTCAGCCCACATGGGCTGGGCCAGGCCCAGCCAGTGGCCCAGCTGGGCTAAATCACAGCACGCATGCCGCGTGCGGTACAGTAAAGGTTAACTATAATGCAAAGCCACGGTGTCAAGTGAATTAAATTGCAAAATGGGAAAGGATGAACTTACCTGGTCTGGCGTGCTTGACTACGAAGACGAAGCTGCGGGTGATTAGTGCACTAGTTAGGCAACGCCTCGTTCCTTCCTTCTGTCTTCCTTTGCTTTCTCTACTGCTCTTGGTTTCTTTTCTCTCTGTCTTCTATCCCTCATTGGTTCTTTTGTGTTTTCTTCTGACTTCTCTCAGCTTCCAAGCCCTCCCGTTTGCGTCTGTGTTTTGTTCCTCTGAGTTCGTTCTTGTCTTTCTCTGGTCTTCACCACGATTTTCTGCTTTTTCTCCTATATTACTGTGTATATTTTTCGCTCTTTTTTCTGTTTCTTCGTCTCTCTCTCAGTCTCTCTCTCTCTCTCTCTCTCTCTCTCTCGTTTTCTCTCTTCGTCTCTGTCTCCTGGTTTTTTTTTCAGTTTTTCCTTTTCTCTCGTTCTTGGCTTTTTTCCTCCCCGCGCTCTCTCATCTTCTTTGGCTTTAAGCCAGAGAATGCCAAGCATCTCTACAATTGAAACGGCTTCAAAGCCATTACTACAGAAACCGTTCCTGTGGAAGGAGACGAAGAAGGCGATGCTGATTTCTAGAAACGGCGCCGTTTGTGTGATCGGAATGGCCATTTGCAATCTAGTCACTGGAGTTCTGAAATCGTGTAATGAACCCCCTGGGTAAATTGTAATTTGACCCCTTTATTTCGGCACTTTGTACAAGCTAATCCTTGGACTTTAATCTGTTGCAATTTTACCCCCAATTAACCTCAAACTTTGTTATTTCTTCAATTAAGTCCCTAATTTCATTAATTTAATTAAATCCAAGTCCAATTAAGTCTCAAAACTTATCAATTCTCCAATTAAACCCTTGATTTGATTAATTAAATTAATTTTAAGCTCAATTAAGTCTCAAAACTTATCAATTCTTCAATTAAACCCTTGATTTGATTAATTAAATTAATTTCAAGCTCAATTAAGTCTCAAAACTTATCAATTCTCCAATTAAAACCTTGATTGGATTAATTAAATTAATTTCAAGTTTAATTAAGTCTCAAAACTTATCAATTCACCAATTAAACCCTTGATTGGATTAATTAGATTAATTCCAAAGTTTAATTAAACCTCAAAACTTTCAATCCTGTTGCCTTTAACCCAAATTTTAATTTATTTTTCATTTATTTCATTTTACTTGTTTTTTATCATTATTATTTTTTCATCATCATTTTTTTTATCCTTTTCAGTAAATAAAATAATAATAATAATAATTAAAATAAAATGGTCAAAAATTGGGTTATGACAAAGTCTTATTCGTAATTTTCAATAGTTCTTTCATTTCTTTAGGAAAAGGTTTAGCCATATTCTATGATAGTGATGCAGTAGTTTTTTTATTATTATTATTTGTAATATACAGTTTGTTATAACTTTAGATTTGATTGTTGGACCTGATGATTGGAACGGGTTGAAATTTTACAAGGAGATTCTAGAGGCTCTATAAATTTAAGATTCATAGCAATTGGAGATTGGGAAAATCTTATGATAATACCTACTTCAAGATTTGTTATATTTTCATAGCTGGTTTATAATTTTTTTTTCTATTTACATTAGAATTTTTTTATTATTTTCAAGCTTTATCTATGATGTTTTATTTTATATTATTTTCAGGTTTTTGTTTAGGTAAGTTCTTAAATTTACTTAAAGTTTTTTAAATTTATTCAAAGAGTTACAAATCTGTTAGAAAGGTAACTTATATATAAAAAATAATATTCAATAATAAAATCTCGAGTTAAAATTTTTCTTTTATTGCTTCCGTCTCTGTAATCTGCTTCTGCTATCATCTATACACAATCTTGGTTTTATTTGTCTTGTGGGATATTCCTCTTCATACTTTACGAGAAAGTAAATCATTATAGTACATGCCATAAAGTATTTTCATTTACCCTCATTTAAAGTCCATCACAGCCTGAGGATGTTTTCCTTTGAAAGACAACTTCTTTCCCAGTCATACCAACGAACTTAATTTTAATGGCCACAGGGAAATGGAACATCATGAGACATTATAAAGCACAGAAGAGTTCCCTTTCCCTTCTGCTTCATAATCGGTAAAGAGTATCGTTTCCAGTCCTCAAGTTATCAACGACTTATGAGTAGATAAATTGTAGTAAGTCCAAAGCAAACAAAGTTCCTTTAAGTATCTACAGGAGTATGGTGGCAAATTCCTTTGGGTGGGAGATATGAACATGGATACATCAAAAGAAAACAGTATTTGGCCTTCCTTCAGTTCAAGAACACCGCTGTACATGACTGTGCAAGCTGACCATACATACCATGCTGCGCCTGAGACTGCTTCCGGCAGATAATTGGTAGCCTTAACCCAAATTTACAACTATGAGAAAGAGACATGGATCCTGTAGCAAGCCATGAGCTCTCCACCGGAAAATCAGCATCTCTCAACAGCATCCTACCTTTTCTAAGAGGCGCAGGAGACCCTTTCATGTCACTTGTAACTGTACTTGGTATCTGCAAGATATTGGAATACAGGACACCTTCTGTTTGCTTCTGATACAGCTTCTCTAGGTTTCCAACAGGTATTTCTTTTTCCAACGCCTCTTTTCGGCTGGTCATTTCCTTTCTGTTCATAGTGCCAAGAAGTCTATTTGCCTCTTTTGTCATTCCAGTAGCACGCCATGCTTCAGCAACAAGCAACATGGTTGATTTCTCAGGCTGAACCTCAAATTCTGTCATAATCTGGAGAATTTCTTCTGCCTTCCATGGTTGCCTGGCTTCAGCGAATCCCCAAATTAGGGTCTCAAAGGTCTTCAAATTAGGAGAAATTCCACGTTGACACATCTTGTCAAAAACCCTAACTGCATAGTCCATTTTGCCAGCACTGCACCAGCCGCTGATAACAGTTGTGAAAATTACAACATTTGGCTGGAGTCCAGATTTAATCATAGTAGTCAGGAGCTCTTCAGCTTTTTCTGGTTCTTGTGCACGCACATAACCTTTTGCAAGAATGCTGTATGCATGTGCATCAGGTTCTATGCCCGCTTTCACCATATCATCAAAGATTTCCCTGCACTTCTCCATAAATCCCGCAGTGCTCCACGCATTCATGATGGTACTGAATGTTATGACATCTGGTTTTACTCCAAATTCTTCCATCAAGTTTAGAACCTGCAAATAATGTACAATGGCTAAATCCAATACACAACTGAACCAGATCTTTCTACCTAACACATGACATTGCTCATGATTTCTGAAACAGGCTTGTTGTGTAGCCATGCAAACTCACACACCATAATTTCACTCCTACATATAGTGGCCTCATTGCTAGCTCTAATAGAACATATTGTGAACCGGCGAATGAATGAATAGCAGGTGAGTGCATGCCTGGAAAAATAACTGTTGCAATCAACAGCAAAAGGCTTTATGATGCTAAAAGCTTAAACTTTTTTATTGCAGCTATATTAAACTTGTAGCTGTTTTAATCACCACCAAGGAGTAGTGTCATTGAAAGTAATCACAATATCTCTCAAATGAACATTAACCATTGGTCAGAGCTCACCTCATCAACTCCATCTCTGTCCATAATGGCCACAAAGCCTTTGATCAGTGAATTAAATATAACAAGATTAGGATGGATGCCAAGTTCCTTCATCCTGTATGCAAACCTCAACGCCTCCCTTATTCTCCCTTCTTTACAGTAACCACTCATGATGATGCCACAAGTTCGCTCATTGGGCTGCACACCATTATTCTGCATCTCTAAGATCACACCTTCAGCCTGATCCAGCGCTCCTTTCTGAGCATAGGCAGTTGCTATAGTGTTGTAAGTAACCACGTCAGGTTGTATCCCAGAAGCTATCATCTTATTAACTACATTCCATGCCTCTGTAATTCTCTTCTTGTTACACCATGCTCTGACAAGAACATTATAAGTCCTGAGATTGGGTTTCACATTTCCCTCTTGGGACATAAGTTCTAGGAGTTTCACAGACTCTTCAGGTTTACCGGCAATTCCATACCCTTTGATTAAGGTGTTATAAGTACTTGTAGTGGGTTTCATTCCATTTTCTTGCATCTTCCAGAAGGTTTCCATGGCACTCTCCATGTTCCCAGATTCAGAGAAAGCATTAATAACAGCATTAAAAAATATTGAATCAGGATTCATTCCATTTTCTTCCACCTGTGAGATAATTGAATATATGGAGTCAAAGCGTTTCTGCATGGTCAAGGCAGCCAAGAGAGTTGTGTACGATATTAGAGATGGTTTATGCCCTCCTTCAATTAAACTATAAAAAATGGACTCTGCTTCTTGTGGCTTTCCCTTTTCTACCAGAAAGTTCATTAGTTTTGTCCTTGATCGCACAGTTCTGCAACTATCTTTGGTCATGCAGAATTTGCAACCGGTTGCCCTTTGGAACTCCATAGATTCTGAAGCAGGACGAAGTTGATTCATATGATCTGGATTATTCTCCTAAAAAGATAAGAAGCTAATAAATATCAAATTTGGACAAATCAAAACAATATTTAATTATTTATTGAGCAGAAAATACAAAGCTATTGATCATTAAATACATTAATTGAGTCTGAAGCATGATGACTCAGTAATGCATAAAATTTCCACTTCCAGTCATTAAAAACCATAGAATTTGTTGTTGTATCCAGGCCGATTTTTCCTGGGTTTTTATATTTATATTTACAAGCAAGGCAACGGTGTCATACTGATCTGCCAACACACCAGGAAAATTTGACCTTTGTCATGATAAGGTGATCAATCTTAATGAACATATTAACAAATTCTTTCCCATGTCCACTGCTGCTTGTTTAAAACTAAATGTGTTATTCCTTTTTTATTCCAGACACTTCAAATTCTAAATCACTCAGCTTTCCACCTCATCATCCAGATTCTAGTGTGTGTCAATATGCTAACTTCTAGCAAGTGAGTCATTTCTTGGTTAAATTGCCATTCCAAGAAGCATGCATAACTTAAAACGTGTATACACAGTATAATCACATGCTACCAAATCAAGTTTGAGTTCTAGACTCGAGTCAAGATAATATAAATTATAGTACCATATTAATATTAAACGAAGGCATGTAGACTATAATCATTTACCTTCACTGGCAATGCCACCCATCGTTTCTTGATAGTGGCCGTTCCTGCTTGATTTTTCTTGGAGGTTCTCGGAAAAGCACTCTCCTTATCAAATTCTCCCATGCGGGCAACACCTACTTGTCAATTGCAGAGTCCTGATTAGATCTAACTTTACACGGAATGCAATCAAAATGTAGAGCTTGATTTTTTGTCCATTCTCATATTCACACTTGGGGAGTTCCTGCAGAAAAAAGAAAGCTGAAACATCTAGCAATTTATGGAATATGCAACTTGCCATAAACACAGCAAAAAAGAAAAGAAAGGGAAAACGCATAAGGAAACACGATGCGAATGCCTACAGATTTGCAAAGAATATGGACAATAAAGACACCACTAATCTGGAAAAAGGGTTTTAACACAGATGGAATGAAGCCCCAAAAAGGGCTCATTTCAGCCTTTTTGGCAACAACCTAGACCGGGAGAAACAGGGGGGGGGGGGGGGGGGCCCTTTCAGTTAAACCAAACAAGTCAAATTTTACAGCAAAAACAAACACTCCCAGTTCAATCCAGCCCAGAATTTAGTTCATCAGAAGTCCATCAATGTTAGAAACTGATTCAATAACACATCTGGGTTGATAATAAGTTTACAATGCAATATGACAAAGACATCAGACAAGAACTCCTAGGTCTCAAAGCCAAGCCAAAAAGAATTCAAGAAGAAAGACATCAAACCACAGAGAAAGAAACCAACTCCAAGAGAGCACAAACACTGAACTTCAAAGTATTAGAGAATGAAGATAGAAGAAGTAGATGCCAAGTGGTTGTACCTGTAGGGCTGATGTGCAGCTGAAGGTAATGCAAGAGGAAGACAGACGGGGCCTTCCTTTTGAAAGAGTTCAGTAAGTATGCGTACAGAGGTTCGATAAAAAATATTATCCACAAAATATTACTTAGAAATAAGAAGCCAAAAATTGAAGATAAGAGAGCCACAGGTGAGAGGCTGAAATTTTTGATAACTTGCTTCCTCATTATCTTTCCCTTTTTTCTTCTTTATAATGTCAATTTTAATTGTCACGAAAATGGAAACAAGAATTTTGGGTGGTGCTAGAGGGAATTGAGTGATATATCTTTGATGCATGGGTGATAGAAGTATTTATACACGTTATTCACAAGATCACATGTATTATTTGTCAATAAAACTGAAGAGTAGCTCACCATGAAAATATTGTTATAAAATTATGGTAATAATAACATTTAAAAAAGAGATGAATTAGATGTTTCATTAATAATAATAAAAATTACAATTAAATATAATTAATTAACAATATAATTAAATTACTTAAAGCAAATAGTATAGGGATAAAAATTGTAAACTCAGCTTTTAACATGTTTTGGCAAGTTTATATCCACACCTCAAACACCAAATCAAACTTGAGTATTGTATTTTTTACTAATCCAAGTCAAAGATTATAATGTCCTTGATGAATCATCATCAAGCTCTTTTTCACCACTTGAAAAAATATTCTTTTCAAGATTTCAGCTTCATTAAAAACAACATGCCGAGAGATGAAGACACGGCCACTGGTAGAGTCTAAACATCGATAGCCTCTATGGATAGTGCTATATCCAATAAAAACACAGCGACGGGACTTAGGACTTAATTTGTCTTGACCGTAATCACCAAGAAAAGGGTAGCATGAGCAACCAAAAGTCCTGAGCAATGTATAGTCTGGGCGAGTACCAAATAAAGCCTCATAAGGGGATATTCCTGAAAGAACTGGAGTTGGCAGCCTGTTAATGAGGAATATAGCAGTAGAAAAGGCTTCAAGCCAGAGGCTTTTTGGCAGAAATGCCTGATGCAAGAGAGACAAGCCAATTTCCCGAATGTGCCGATGTTTTCTTTCGGCTATACCGTTCTGTTGCGAAGTATGAGGACAAGACACCCTTAGATAAATACCATTAGCATCCAGGAAGGAACGAAACTGTCCTTCAATCAATTCCTTAGCACCATCACATTGGAATAATTTTAAACGCTGATTAAATTGATTCTCACCCATATTTTTGAAATTGGTGAAACAAGCAAGACTATCCGAGCGTTGTTTCAAGGGATAAAGCCAACAAAATCTGTTGTAGTCATCAACAAAAATAATGTAATACCGATAACCAGATGCAGTAATAACAGGAGAGGGTCCCCAAATATCACAATGTACCAATTCCAAAACATGACTAGAAATTCTTCTAGATAAATGAAAGGGTAAATGTTTGCTTTTACCAGCTTGACAAGCATCACAAAACATCATAGAAGAAAGTTTATCCGAAGTACAAATTAAATTATCGGTAACCAACTGTTGCAATATCTTCGAACCCGGATGTCCAAGCCGACGGTGCCATGTTGAACACGGAGCAATTTTAGCAGTGCGAGCAATTGCGCTATGGCATGATAATTTGTGAAAGGCTGCAGACAGTGCATGAGCTGGTATTGGATAAAGATTGTCTTTAACTGGCCCCTTCAAAAGTATCACCCCGGTTGCCAAATCCTTTATAACAAAGCCCCATGGAAAGCAAGCAAAAACACAGTAATTATCTTTGGTGAGTTTGGCAATAGATATAAGATTTTCCTTTAATTGCGGCACCACAAGAATATCCTTTAGAGACAATGATTTTGAACCCAGATTAATTGATGAGTTACCGATATGTGAAATAGAAAGAGAAGCACCATTACCAACATACACACCTGAAGTGCCATTAAAGGGGAGAGGCTGCTGCACCAAATCAGTGTTAGATGCCATATGATTTGTGGCACCGGTATCTCCAAGCCAGTGTGGAGATACACAATCAAGAGTGCCCTCTGTTGGTGCTGTCAATTCAGAAACATGAACACCAGCAAACTGAGCAGATAAATTATCAGAATTGGTGGAATCAGACCGTGTGTAACGATAATTGCAATTGGAGGCTGAGTGTCCCTCCTGTTTGCATATTTGGCAGTGACCACGATAGCATGATCTGCCAAATTGGGGTCGATTCCCATAATTGTTTCCATTCTGGAAACGATTTCTACCATGTTGCCCATTATTATTGAATGATTTATTAGAGAAATCAGCAAAAGAGGGAGAATTTTGAGTGGGGTACTGACCAAGTATGCTAGCAGAGGAATTCCCAAAATTTTGAGACACAGTACCTTGTTTTGGTCGATTAAATCGACGATAGTTTCCATGGTGAGGA
>Ga0325414_1003421_pt1 | contig 16477 bp, 6 predicted proteins | sample PopdelMetagenome_8_FD_206183 | JGI IMG/M metagenome (GOLD analysis project Ga0325414, IMG submission 206183) | Populus deltoides microbial communities from Bellville, Georgia, United States - Leaf-PdKOR-R3 | ecosystem: Host-associated > Plants > Phyllosphere > Phylloplane/Leaf | place: USA...
TTTATATTATATAATATATCTCTTTGATCTTTTCATAAACTCAGTATATAGGCTGGAAACCTGTGACCCGATCTTTGAGATCATTCTCAGGTATAACAACGCCACGTATTGAGTATTATTATTATTACTATTACTATTAATATTATTATTACTGTTACTATTATTGTTGTTATTATTATTGTTGTTGTTGTTGTTGTTGTTGTTTTATTAATTATAATTTATACAATTAACCTCTCTGTGGTTCGACCCCAGTCTTGCCGGGTTATTTATTACTGTGACACTCCTGCACTTGAGATAAGACATCAACTCTTTGATCGTGTCAATGATCCCTTGAATTGAGAGAGAGAGCCCCAAACAACGTCCGGTACACTCAATAACTTCTTTATTGCCGACTGTCACCTTGAATGTCTTGCCATGAACCACTTGTAGTCCCAATTTGGTAGCCACGGACTGATCAATAAAATTATGGGTGCTTCCCCCATCAATGAGCACAGTCAATTCTTTGTTTCCTACCTTTCCAATAACGCGAAAGGTTTATGGGTGGGTTGTACAAGCCAAGGCGTGGAATGATATTTCTGGTATTGCTTCTTCAGATGGCTTAATATCCATGTCCACATCATCTTCTTCCTCATTTGGCTGCACATCGACCATCATAAATAGTTATGGTCTTGAACAACGATGCCCTGGTACATACCTTTCATCACAATAGAAGCACAATCCTTTTTCACGCCTCTCCCTTGCCTCCTGTCTGGTGAGTCCCTAGACAGGTCCACTAAAGGTACCTGTTGTCTGAGATGTCCACTGAGAAGGGGAAGAACCAAGAAGTCCCACTGTGGAATTCTGCTGCTGTCTTGGATGGAATGGAGGTGTTGTTGGCCTAAAGTGATTACTTGTTTTCTTTTGGAACTGGTTGCGTTCTTCTATTAGATGAGCCATACTAATTGATTCAAAAAGAGTTTTTGGTTGCTTAACACGTACATCCAAACGAATTTCATCCTTTAGCCCTGCAATAAAATAACCCACCAAAAACGTTTCTGGGAGATCATCCACCTTATAGGATAATTTCTCGAATGCCTCTTGGTACGCATTGACAGTCGTGGTTTGCTTGAGTCGCGACAACGCTTCTGATGGATCCTCATAATCTATTGGACCAAAATGATGGAGGAGAGCTTTGACAAACTCAATCTAACGTAACTAGCCCCTGTTTTTGGTATACCACCGATACCATTGAAGTGATACATTTGATAAATGAAACGATGCCAATTGAACCCGTTGTGGAGCGTCAATATTTTGAAATTCGAAGTACTGCTCCGCTTTGAAAATCCATCTCGTAGGGTCCCCACCCTTGCCAGTATAGGTTGGAAAATTCAGCTTGAGGTTGATGTGATTCCGGTCGAAATTAGAAGTGTTTGAAGCGGAAGGCCTGTCGTAGGAATTATCTTCAGCTCCAAACGGATTGACTTCCTTGTCAAGTGTGTGATTAGATTGGGCGATTCTCATTGCCTGCAACTTAGCCATAACTCCCTGTACGGTGTCACTGACTTCACTAAAATTGTGATTCAATTCATCAAAGTTGGTGTTGTGTCGGGCAAGGTCTTCATTAACCTTAACATGAAACTCCGCATGAGTTTCACTACATGTATCCATGAACCGGAATGGCTCTGATACCACTGATATGGAACGAATTTGAAGAAGATAAGGAAAGAAGAAGAACTGAGGTTTTGGATAGTATTTGTTATTAATTGCATACTTCAATACAGAAAACATGAACCTAAATAGGCCACCACAATACAACGATAATAAAAAATAATAGAGACTTCAGTAGTGGAGCTGAAGACTAGGAATGCTTTCAGCAACTCCTATTCCCACATTAAGTTATTAATTGACTAATTCAACAAAACATAAAATAATAGTAACCCACGTAGACCCTGTACCCAGCCATGTACCTAGTCACCCACGTAAGCCATGTAGTAGAGATTTCGTATCACCATTTGACTAGAACCACTAAACATGGAAAAACTATGAAACCCAAAAGTTAATAAATCAACTGTCAAATGACAAAATTAAAAAAAATCAATCACAAAAAAAGGATTCAAAAGAAAAAATAGCAATTAAAAAAATAAGGACCAAACTTAAAAAAAAAATTAGAGAACGGATAATTTTGAATTGAAGGGCTAATTTGAAAAGAGAAATAAATTTCATAAAAATTAAAAGATGAAACCACCAAAGAGAATGAGGACCAAATTAAAGGATGAATAATTGAATGACATGACGGAAGCAAACTTTTAACCTTCGTATGACTGCACATACTCCACCGAAACGATATGGCTTCTCTCACACATTTGACTTTTTTATAATATTTTTTAATTATTATGAGAGATTATATATATATATATATATATATATATATGTGAAAGCTTAATTAAATTTTGAAACTAAGGTTATCTTAGAAAATTCATTGTGCTAGAAAATGTAAAATCTTAAAAAAAAAACCTGGAGACTAATTATCTAATTTTTTTACTTTTAAGGGTAGTGAAAGTATTTTACTATTCGACAAAGAAAAGGAAAATATCATTGTATCCCTAATCAAAACAAAAATAACAAATGGATAACATGTAAAAAATCATTTTCCCGGGAGTTTAGTCTTCTAGGCTAATTTGATGGAGGGAAAAATCATCTATTCACTATTACAATTAATAGTAATTCGTGTCTGGTGCTATAGTATTTTTTTCCATGCCCTATATTTCTTGTGTGTGTGTGTGTGTGTGTGTGTTAGTCTAATTACTTGTGCTGCGTTGTGAGATGGAGCAATTTTTTATTGTTCAATGCAAGAAAAAAAATTTGTGAATGTTGTTAATGTTTTTTTCTTTTTGATTATCGAGAAAAAAATTAATTGTAAACTAAAAAGTTAATACATGTGTTCAAAATAATAAATCAAGAATTATACATGCAAATTTCTCTTTATTTGAATTTGAATTTTCTATTATAAATTTAACCAATAACTCATTAAATTTATCACAAAAGGATTAAATTAGAAGCAAAATCAACAAAATTTAAAATTGTTTTTGCCAAAAAAATTTCCATTACAAATTTCACTAATAACTCATTAAATTAGCCACAAAGAATTCAATAAAAAAATTAAAAAATTGAATTTGATTTTACCAAACCATAGAGATTAGTTATATAGTATTAGGATTCAATATAGCTTAGTTAGGAATCTCAAAGAGCTTGTTTATATAGTATTCAGATTCAATATAGCTCCTTATCGTATATAGAGATTAAAATATTTTAATTTAATCATAATATAAAAAAAATAAATGTCATATATATAAGATAAGGAGCTATATTGAATTATAATACAAACTAAATTTTTTATTTACTAATTCATAATCATGTGAATTTCTAAATAAGCTAAATGACTTGATTAGTTTTATCTATAAAGAATTCTTATTTAGAGTAGGATTCAACCTATTAGCCATTTGTGTTAATTTAAACTCTTGCAGTCTAGTTCCTTGATCGATTAATATTCTTCAAACCTAGTTGATTTTATTATTTATGATCGATTTCAGCCTTTATTTCTTAATTTAAACATGTTCTTGACATGTAAATATCTATTTTTTATATAAACACATTATTGTATAATTCATTCATTTTTCATTTTCTACTAAAGTTTGTGTTTGGCTTCTTCTTCTTTTCCCTGTACCTAGTCATGGTTAATTAATTATAGGTTTAGAATTTTATGTATCTATCTATCTATCAACACAAAAATTAATTTGGGTTGGTTAATTTAAAAATTCTTGTTGTTTAAATTGAAATGATGTGGCATGTTTTGACTAGCCATGTGCATGGAACAAGTGTGGACCTTATTACATGGATAAGTATGTGCATGAACAAGTATGGACCTTGACAAGAAAGAAAACAATGTATTCTTTGTTGAGAATTTTCTCAACTCTTATTAATTTAAAATTAATTTGTTAGGTTAGGTTAGGTTAGGTTAAGTTTAATAATAATGTTAGATAATTCCTTGCTGTCTACACCTTTTTTTTTTGGACTCAACCTTCGATGTAGCGCGGTACATTAAAGTATTATAACTCTTATTCTTTAGAAGAGATGTTCAATCTTTAATCGTTGAACTAGTACAAGCATGAAACAATAGAAAAATAAGCGTGCAAATATAAGATGAGGTCTCCGATGGCGCATCTTGTGTGATGTAAGAATAAAGATACATTGTTAATGTAAATACTAAAAGAAAATATAATAATAAAAGAAAATATAATAATAACACAAATGATGTATGTTTGTAAAAGAATCGCAAGTGTACAATTTTCTTAGAAAAGCATGGAGATTTCTAAGAATTTTAAGATGGGCAGGTCACCTGATATTGAGACCGTTTTTTTTTAGAAAAAGCTGGAGTTTTTCTAAAAAATCTTAAGATGGGCCGGTCACCCGATATAGATACCATTTCCTTAGAAAAGCGTTGAGTTTTCTAAGAATTTTAAGGTGGGCCGGTCACCTGATATTGAGACCATTTCCTTAGAAAAGCGTGGAGTTTTCTAAGAATTTTAAGGTGAGCCGATCACCCGATATTGAGACCATTTCTTAGAAAAGCGTGGAGTTTTTTAAGAATTTTAAGGTGGGCAGGTCACCTGATTTTAAGACCATTTCTAGAAATCTTAAGATAGGCAAGCACCTGATAGGGAGATCATTGTTTAGGAAAAGCACAAAGTTTTAGCATGATCAGGTAATTTATCTTCACAACACTTACTACATTCAGCACTTGACAAGTCTTAGCTTTGTAAGTATTGTAAAGAGGGGCAACTGTTGTTACTCATTTTTGGACCCCACGTGCTGAAGATGGTGTGTACCCTTTTTGAACCAAGTGGAGGAGTGTAGCTCATGTTGATGGAAAATTGATAAAAGCAGAGGAAAAAGAAATATTTTTCAAACCCTGTTTGAGTTGTTTTCTACTCTTTTTATCCCCCCTTGCTTCCAAAAGTGTCAGGTTTCTTTAGGCTAATAAGGAGTCTTCATATAAATCCCTCAGAATTTGCATTTAAAAAAAAATGATTCTGCTACTGTCACAATTTTTTGTTCCAACTTAGGCTCTGATTCTGACTTGGTTTCGTACAATATCTGACCATCCTAGCTATATTTTATCACTCATGACATGTTGAAAAATTGACCTACACCTTTATTGGGTCCTAGGGATCACTGTTCTTAGGGCAGACTCTCAGTCATATTTGGATGCTCGACATTGTTAGATCAAGAACTTTTTTGACCAACTAGATTCCTGCTAGATTCTGTTATCTAAAACAATTTTCTCTCACTTTAAATCCTTCATAAAAGTTTTAGTCTAGAACACTTAGATGAATTCGGGCTTTTGAGTTGCTTGATTTTGATATCAGAAACTCAAGATATTCCTATTTGAAATCTAGCGTGAAAAGATAGAATCCTGCCGCGAGAAGGTTTCCAGCCGAGTTTGGTTGCAATTCTATTATTCAAAAAGAATTTATCTCATTTTTTATCCTTCATGAAAGTTGTTTCTCTACAAGCGTAGATGAATTTAGGACTTTTGAATCACTTGATTTCGATATCAAAAGCTCATAATATTCCTGTTTGAATATCTAACATGAAAGTAGAGAATTCAGCCGCGAGAAGGATCCTGACCCGAGTTTTGCACTAAAGACTCTATTTCTGTCACAAACTTTATTGATTTGTTCTTAGATCATACTCTCAGTCATATCGGGATGCTCGATATTGTTAGTTTCTGAATTAGATCAAGGGACCCTTTTTGACCAACCAGATTACTACCAGATTCTGTTCTCTAAAACAATTTTATCTCACTTCAAATCCTTCATCAAAGTTGTAGTCCTGGACGTGTAGATAAATTTGGGCTTTTGAATCACTTGATTTCAATATCAGAAGCTCAAGATATTCCCGTTTGAATATCTAGTGTGAAAGTAGAGATTCCTCTCGCGAAAAGGATTTTTGCCTGAGTTTACAGGGACACAATTGCAAGATGCTTAAAGTTTGAAGACCAATTGCAGGCCATTTTGAAGCCCTCCTTTGACCAAGGACTAAATGGAAAAGGCGCTAAAATAGAGAAGTTGATTGAAGATAAAATTAGAAGGAAGAAATTGAAGAACCATGTTTTTTTTCTGCACAGCTACCCCGGTTTTTCTTTCCTTTTATCTACAATTTCCTGTTTGGTTTCCATGTTTCTCTTGCTGGATTGGAGAGCTGCAGACCACGTTTTCATTGCCTCATTTCAAAGGAAACAGCTGGTGCCTCATGGTCCCAGCCATGGAAGGAAAGAAAGGAGTTGTATCACCCTTTTGATAAATGGAAACTAGGTGCTGAAAATCAGAATATTTCAGTTTCCTTTTTAGGGTTTTTTTACTGCAAATCAACAGGGATTTACATCCTAGAATTAATGCATTCAATCTTTCCTAAATAGAGATCTATTATTATACTATATGTAAGCCCCTCTAATGACCTAGCAAATGAGGGAGGGAAAAGGAAAGAAAAGGGAGAAGAAAAATATGAAAGAGAGGCAGGCAGTAAGCGAGAAAAAAACGCAGAGAACAGAGGAAGTTTCTTTCCTTCGCCAGTGTTACTGTGAGGCCGGGAAGGTAGACAGTAGAAGAGAAAGAAGAGAAAGGACGGAAAAAAAAAGAAGAGAAACAAGAAAGAAGTCTCTCTTTGTATACCAGAGGTGAGAAAGCAGAACCTTTGTCCATCAGCTTGTAAGTCATCTTTGGCATTCAAAACAAACAAGGATTTGCTGACAGTGGAGGACTAAAAGAGCCGGGGTCGCCAGTGGACCAGGCAAGCCGTGTCTCTACTCTCCTAGTTTTTTTGCATTTTGCATGTTAAGCCAATGTGCATTCTTAGTTTGCATTTGTTACTGTTGAAGTGAAATTTAATTCAATTGAACAGTAACCAGGGAAGGCAAAATCACTTAAACGTATATTTATTTTTTTTCTTTTTTGTGTTTTTTTTATATAAAAAATTATCAATCTCGCATTTAGAATACACAGTTTTCGATGCCATGTGACATATATATATATATAAGAAATGTTTTCTTGTGTGTTGTATACAGCCAATACACTAACATGTTTTGAACATTCTTTTTTTAAAAAAAAATATTCGAAGTTTCGAAAATGTGTTTTCGCATGGATTTCTTAAACATAATAAAAATTATTTTCTTACATTTCTGGATTTTACAACATATTTGTAAAATTCCAAAGGGTATTGGCCAATATTCCAAAAAAATAAAAAAAAATCTTATTTTAGAGGGAATTCATCTATTATTCACCGTTAATGTTTGAATAAAAAAATCCTAAAGGGATGAATATCCAAAATATTATTGGGAATAACTTGTTATTATTCATCGTTAATATTTGGATAAAGAAACCCTAAGTGGTAAATATTCAAAATAATTTTCTAGGAATAATAAGTCATCACACATCCTTGAAAGAAGCCTTGATTATAATCGAGGACATATCAATTTTTTACTCCACGGTTTACGAGCCGTGAGAGTATAAAACACTAAGGCAAAAAATAGGCTTTTAAAACGCACTAGATTTCTAAATTTTGGTCCCTCCTCCTTGCGATTTACGAGTCGCGTGCTCTTGAAATACTAAGGGAAAAATAAGCTTTTAAAGCACATGGAATCTCCTTGGATTTCTATCTTAATAAATTTAGTTTGAATCAAACCTAGGATAGCTGATGGGATTAGAAAACACCAACAACATATCAATTATAAGGCAAACCAAACACCAAGCAACTTACCTTAGGTAGGGCGTACTAGGGGTGTTAATACCTTCCCTTTACGCAACCTGTAACATCCTGTAATTTAGTACATTCTTAAAAGAATTTTGAGCCTTAACTTTAAAAAAAATGGGTATTTTTTTTCATCCACCGAACTTATCTGAGACTTGCCGAAATTGGAAATTTCGACAGAGTTTCCTTTATACTTGGAGGTTCCAAGTTATCGACAATCATCCTGTCCAGTTATACTCATTGCTCAATCATATCATAATCATGTAGAACCTCAACAACACATCATTCATGGTACATGCCTCACATTTCACATGCTCATTTCTTTCCCATTAACACATATAATTCATAATAATTGCAATTAAACAAACTAAGATTACAAATACAGAATAATACAGTTTTATGTCCCGACACTTAATGTAAAAGGAGTACTATTACATATCAATTCATTTAGTTCCTTAAAGACAAAATACATTAATGTTCATCTTCTTATTCAATCATACAAAAGGAGACTAGAGGACCTAAAACGCTACTCCTGGCGTGAATCTGAAGGACTTGTAATTTCATAATGTATATTGTCGCACGTGAGCGACGTCGCGACGATCGTCCACCCTAAAAAATGTATGGGGGGATATATCTGGTAAATATGGGGAGACAAGGAATTCTTTGTCTCTTATCAATGAAAAATGATGTGGGAGTCGCCACCTAGTATTTTGGTCACTAGGAACACTAACTGGTCTCAGAGATCGGGCACGAGGACTGGTTGCGTAAAGGGAAGGTATTAGCACCCCAAATACGCCCTACCTAAGGTAAGCTGCATTGTTTGATTGTCTGATAAAAAAGCTAAGGTGTTATTGTATTTCTAGTTGTTGGTCCGTTGATGGTTCAAGAAAAGTCCTCCTCAATAAGGAGGTCCTTATCTTATCGGGTAAAACCTAACCGTTCTAACGTCTATGTAAAAAACATATTTTTAATATCAGGAATATGTTCTACGTATAAATTCGTAATCCCAAATACTAAAAGAAGACCAAAAGATTTTTTTAGAATTTTTGAAATATTGGCCTAGTTCTCATGGCTTGAATAAACTGGTTATTAAAGCCAAAATGCATGCTAATACATATATTGTTTTTGAAATTTCCTCTGTTGTGTGAAAATATGATGTTATAATATTTATATATATATATATATTGGAGAGACTAGACCGTATGCATGAAAACAAAACATTTTTTGAAAACTTGACAAAAACCGGGTATTTTAATACCGGACTTGTATCTTTACAGTATAAAAATACAAACCAACATTGATCAAAATACATTAATAAAATTACAGAAAATCACATTTTTTTGAAATAATTTTTGAAGAATTTTTGTTCGAACGGGCCAGACCCGGCCTAAAAGGAAACTGGGCCGAAATCAGCCCAAAATAAATTGGGCCTACTTTCTACAGGGCTGGACTCAGCCCATTAGCATGGGCTGGGCTGGGGTTCCAGCCCAAAACAACAGTAAACAGGGTCACTGTACATCGGGGGTACTGTACACGCATTGTAACCGGGGTACTGTACACGCATAGTAACCGGGGTACTGTACACGCAGCAACCCGTTAATTAATTAGCTGGTTACTGTGCACATGTACAGTAACCGGCTAATTATTTTCTTGCTTGCAGAACGTGCACAGTGCACGTTCTGCATGCAAGAAGATGAACAGTAAAACGAGATAAGGGGCAGAGGGCTGACCTGTGGTGGCTCTGAAGGCGGTGCTGCTGGCGGTTTCTGACCGGAGAATGGCTTGGACGGTGGTGAGCTTTTCTTCCCTTTCTTCACTGTGTTTTCCCTTACTCTGTTCTCCTCTGCTTCTCCTTTCTTCTTTTGTTTCTCACGGTGCTCTTCCCTCTCGCGGTGGTTCTGCTGTTGTTTGGCAACTTTGATGGTGCAGTTGGCGTGTTACTGCAACTGCTCCTCCTCCTGGTATTGCTGCTGCTGCTGGGATGGAGGAGATGATGATGTCGTTGGCAGCGCTGGTGCGGCTCCTGGTGTTGTTGCAGCTGCTGCTCTTCTCCTGGTGTTGCTGCTGCTGCTGGGTTCCCGCTCCAAGTGGCGTTGGTGTCGCGGTGGCTGGCTGTGGTTGTTCGTCCTCTTCTCTGCTGCGTTTTGCGTGGTTTCTTTCCAGTGGTGGTGCCGCTGTTATTGGCAGTGTTGATGTGTTTGTATTTCCCTCCCTTTGTTTCAAAGCTTCCCCGTTTTCTCCCCTTCTCTTTTTCTATCTCGTTTCCTCTCTTCCCATCCTCTCACAGTAGCTTTCTTTGTTTCAAAACTTCCCTCCCCTTTTAGTTTCAAAAGATCCCTCTCTCTCGTTCAAAACTCTACCTCTCATCCTTCCCATCTCCCCCCTTCTTTCTTTCGGGGCCTCTCCTTTTTATAGGGGGGAAAGGAGCTGGTCCCTTTTGCTAGTGCGCCTTGGGAGCAAATCATGCTACGGCTGGTCGGCCATTGGGCGTGACTGTCGAGGTTCGGCTCCCTTGATTTCGGCAGGGCGCGCGGCGGGTAGAGGAACAGTGTCAAAACGACACTGTTCAAATTATTTTATTTATTTATTATTATTATATATTTTTTTTATTTGTGGGGACCCAAAAATGGGTTACAACATATATAATAAATATAGCATAAAAGGAAAATTACACAATACATACATAGGTAATTAAACATATATTCAATGATATGCAATCATAGTTCCTTGAAATTCTCATTTATCCTTCCAATATTACATCTTTATTCATCCTTCCTAGAATCATTCAACATTTTCATTTTGTGTCTTGTTTCACCTCACGAGTGCATTTAATTCATTATAATATCTATCATGTGATTTATCTCCCTCTTACTCTATCTCTTTATATCAATTTCAATCCCAACATCTATTATACCTATTATGGCTTTTCCATATAAATTGTCAAACTCGTCATGATTTCGGTCCAATTTTAGTTTATAAATATATTCAACTTACATATTTCTTGTGCCTATTTCGACACACTTCAATGTTTTTTTAGATTTTCAGTAAAATCTCTCATTATCATGGAACCTGCCATCATTTTAACAATATTCACATCCGATCCATCTTCAAATAATGTGAATACCATACATACGTCATTCTATTTAATTCATCAACCTAATCTCATTTGACCACTATAGTTAAGGCCAAATTTCATTATCTATAACTGTTATTGGCATTTTATTACACTACTATAATTATCACCAAATTCTTATCATACCAGCAACAACACGAAACCTTAATACAACATATTTATATTATTAGTCATAATTTCTTTAACATCCTCCATGTCAATTACAATTACAATTCATTAATTAATTCAAAATACATCATATATATATAGCATTGCATTCCTTCAGTGTATAACACCTACCAGGGTTAATGAACTTCTATTCTCACGTCCCAAGCGATACGATATTTGCCTCCATCTTTCACAAGAATTAGATCTTCATCAGTTTCTTTTTTTTTCTTCTTCAATAATCCATAACATAAACACAAATTACCATTTTTTTTGTTTAACAGTTAAGTGTCATCCAACATCCCATTTATAATCTAACAAGTCAGTCATCCTGACAATATTAACACCACACAAGTAAGTTTAACTCAAGTTGCATATTCCGGTCATTAGAAAACAAAACTAATGCCACTAGCCCATCACCAGGTAACTAGTTCCTCCACCCATCTTATTCCATAATTTCCAATCAATATCTACCTCTTCAAGGCCGAATGAATAATCCTATCAAGATGTCAATCCCCATTTCATTAATATTTTTAATTATTCCCTATCGGAAATATCATTATAATACCTCTCCCCTAAAACTTGGAAGGGAATGCTGACACTAATAAATTTTCATTAGTGTTATTAGTATCCCATATCAGGATCGGCTAATCAAGTTCATTGTAAATGTCAAAATTAATACCACTGATTGATGTTATCGACTATTTCTAACATGAAATAGCCAATCAGATTTTTCTTTCCATAATATCTTAGAATATTTCCGGAAATGTTGATGTCAAGATTCTTGACATCATTAGCTTTCACTTCAGGAATAGCCAGTCAAGTTTCATGTGATTCCCGATATCGACAACACCGGTCGATATCATTAACTATTCTCACTCGAATAGTTAATCAAATTCAGTATCCCTCATTTTCAGGGATGATTATGCCGATGTTAGTAAACCTTACTAACATCATTAGCCTCCGCATTCGGGACCGGCTAATCAAGTTTCGTGTGATTGCCGATATCGACAGCACCAGTCAATATCATTAACTATTCTCACCCGAATAGTTAATCAAGTTCAGTATCCCTTGTTTTTAGGGATGATTGTGCCGATGGATGATTATGCCGATGTTAGTAAACCTTACTAACATCATTAGCCTCCGCATTTGGGACCGGCTAATCAAGTTTCGTGTGATTGCCGATATCGACAGCAACAATCAATATCATTAACTATTCTCACCTGAATAGTTAATCAAGTTCAGTATCCCTCGTTTTCTGGGATGATTATGCCGATGTTAGTAAACCTTACTAACATCATTAGCCTCCGCATTTGGGACCGGCTAATCAAGTTTCGTGTGATTGTCGATATCGACAACACCGGTCAATATCATTAACTATTCTCACTCGAATAGTTAATTAAGTTCAATATCCCTCGTTTTCAGGGATGATTATGCCGATGGATGATTATGCAGATGTTAGTAAACCTTACTAACATCATTAGCCTCCGCATTCGAGACCGGCTAATCAAGTTTCATGTGATTGCCGATATCGACAGCAACAATCAATATCATTAACTATTCTCACCTGAATAGTTAATCAAGTTCAATATCCCTCGTTTTCAGGGATGATTATGCTGATGTTAGTAAACCTTACTAACATCATTAGCCTCCGCATTCGGGACCGGCTAATCAAGTTCGAGGAATGATCATCAACGAAGTCTATTAGTGTAATTCATATTCTTAACCCAGTCAAGTACTCAAATCCATTTTTAATTTCTCGTTTATTTCACTTTATCCTCTCTCTTTGTGGTTTCACCTATAGACGCAAAGACTAAGAATTTAATAAGTTAGTAAATTAACGCTACGTAAAAAGTGTAGGTATAGAACACCTACCAGCTGCAGAAGCTCAACTCGCTCTTCCTTGTTGTTGTTGTGCCCCTCCTGCTGTCCCTCCTTAAGCTCCTACTATACGAGCTCCTGAGAAGTCGAGTGAATGCTTCTTCTATATTTTTAATATAACTTCCTGAATCAATATTGAATCTTCCTGATTTATTCATAATATTCATAAATTCACAAAATCAAATACTTCCGTAAACAATTTCCATGAATGTATTTTATTTTCTTACTTGTCTTTTAAATTCATTTACATTAGAATTTATTTACACTAACATTACACGCCCATTTAATTCAATTCTTCATCAATGATTTTCAATGTCCAAAGGGCATGACTTTTCGTCACCGATTTTCTTTTGTCCCAAGACATTTAATCTATCACCAAACAATGTAATTTAACTTAAATTTCAACAATGACTATACACGCCAAATTTTTTCAAAAGCACACTCAAAATGATTCCTTATATCATAATTCAACTTACAACATCCCTTACCATGATTTCCCATTCTAACACAACCAAAGTATTAGTCAATCACTATTCTTTATAGAATTTAACTATACCATCACTTATCAACACATCAAACATGACTCAAACATAACACAAACACAACCATCATCATTAAACCCATTGCCATTATCCTTAGTCCCAAAACATACCTTTTATGCTAAACCTCATATTCTCATTCAATATTTCCTCAAACCAAACTTAAAACATCATTCTGTAAATTTAGAATTCAATAAATCCAAATGGTGGAATTATACATCATCATCATTAGAATAACATATCCAAAATTAACATACATCCAACGGTTAAATCTCCCAATATCAGAACAATACCGGACTGACTTGAAATTTGGAGACCTGCTGTTCGGGAAGTTCAATTTCTGGTAGGAGTGTTCTTTTCCGATCTAAACCATTCTGAATTTATATAACATCTGGATGAACAACATATCCAAAATCTAGACCAATCCAACGGTGAAACGATAATATAACGGCCGACGAACAAGGCTATCTTGAAGGGTGATTTTCCAGAAATGTTCCTCTGGTGACAGCTCTCAAACAAAGTTTGATATTTACATTCCCTTTGGTCAGAATGTAGGTGACATTGATTATAATAACATATTCACAAATCAATCTAATCCAACGGTGGAAAGTCAACATATGGCTGCCGAAGTTCCTGCCCTGTTGCAATCCCAAAACCCATAGTTTCAAATCAATTTATTCCTTCTATTTTTCAGCAAATCAAGCCATTATCATGCAATTAATCTCGAAATTCACATGAACAATTACTCCCCCAAAATATTTACATGAACCCTAGAATTTTAAACTTGGAAGTTTTCTTCTCCTCATGTAAGAACAAGAGAGAAAAATGAAATTACTAAAGGGTATGTTGCTTACCTTTGCTACTTCAACTATTTCAATGAATTCTTGCAAAAATTTACAAAAATCATGTCCTCCTCTTCCAATTTCTAGCTTCTTCTCTTTGTTTCTCTCAAGCTCTATAACTCTAAGTTTTCATTTAATTTGTTTTCTTGGATATAATCCTCCAAAGAACACTCCCTTTTGATTTAGCTTGAAGAAATGAAGAGAAAATGAAGAAAATGGGACAAAACAAATAGTCTCCCTCCTGTTTTTCATTTGCAGAGGACGTGCTCTGTTTTTAAAAAGAGGAGAGGAGAGTATTTGTTTTGATAAAATTAAAAAAATACCCTTATTAATGCCCCTTGTGTCATCTTCTTCAATTTACCTGATTTTCAGTACTCTTGTAAATCCTTCCCAAACTCCAATTGACACAAAATTTGAACCTAATATAAAACAATATGTCTAGAGATTCCTTATAAAATTTTAGCCCGATCCAACAGTTGGATTGAGATATATCATCGATACCGTAAAACTAGACAATTAGTGTCTTTTACACTAAAAACTGAATTTCATGCATAAATTTATTTACTTAGATCCTCATGACATTTCCCCTTAATTTATACTCAATAAATTCAATATTACCACATTTATCATTAATTTGTCAAAATACGTGTTTTGACAGGGTTTACATATCTTCTGGGTTTTTTTTCTTATTCTTTTATCCACTGAAACTCGTCATTGGTTTCACCAACGTTATAAGTTTTAAACTAAAAAATCATGACTCTCTTTTCGACTTCAACAATACCTTTAAATTTGTTTATGGAGATCATTCTCTCTCTCACATGACACATTTATTGTCATTCCTACTATTTATAACGTTAAATCTAGGTGAGGAGAAGATTGCTAGGGAAGAAAGTGAGAAGGAGCTAGGAGGGATGAGTTTGGATTGGATACAAAGTTGCTCTGAACTTGAAGCAATGGAGATTGACTTTAACGATTGCTAAGGAAGCACAAAATATTACCAAGAAAAATTTGCACAAGTTCAGTTCGAACTGATGGATAGGATTGGGAAGTATGAGGATTTGAACAAGAAATATATGGATTTGGAAAGCCGTTCAACGGAGATTACAAAAGAAGAAAGTAAAAGGAAAGTTTTTGAGGCTGTTGAAGCAGAGTTAGCGATTAAGAAGAATGAGATAAAAGTTATGAGGATAAAGCTTGACAAGGAACGTGAAAAGATGAAGTATTTGGATGAGAAGCTAGCAGCAATGGAAAAACACAAGGATCAAATTGACGCCAACAACGCTGCTTTGAACAGAACCAATATGTTGCTCATAGAAAAGATAACCAAAACAGATGACCAAATGGACAAAGCTGCTGCACATGCTCAGATTATTAGAATCAATGTGCAAAATATGGGAGGGGACATCATTTGCTATCGCCAAAGCCTAGCTAAAACCGATGCCTTTCTAAGGAAGATTGAGAACCGTGACTTTGCCTTTTTATCTTTGGCTAGAGAGTTTGTGGAGGAAAGGGATTAATATATTGTATTTCCTTTTTTATTTTGAAATGTAATAAGCTTATCAAGCATTAATGAAAAGGGCGTTGATCCATCTTCTTATGCAAAATCTATCTCTTGGTGAATATGATTCAAGCAAACGACTCGATAGGCAGTACTCCTAGCAAAGCAATGTGACAAGAGAACCTATGTTTATAAGGTGGTGGCTATTACTCGTTCACAAGAAGGCTGCATCCATACCCAATATACAAAGCATTCTTATCACAACCATGCATTTTCTCATACATCTATGCACTCATCTGCAGATTAAGAAACAGTGAAGGCTGCGTCGCTGCCAAGTCCAGAATCGGCAGCGAAAACTGCATCGCTGCCCAATCCAGAATCGGCAGCGAAAACTGCATCGCTGCTGATTTCTGCATCGGTAGCGAAAACTGCGTCGCTGCCCAGTCCAGAATCGGCAGCAAAAACTGCATCGCTGCCGATTTCTGCATCGGCAGCGAAAACTGCGTCGCTGCCGATTTCTGCATCGGCAGCGAAAACTGCATTCATCATCATCCCTCTCTCTCTAAATATATATATATATATATATATATATATATATATATATATATATATATATATATATATATATATATATATATATTTGTGTGGGTGTTTT
>Ga0325414_1003422_pt1 | contig 16477 bp, 13 predicted proteins | sample PopdelMetagenome_8_FD_206183 | JGI IMG/M metagenome (GOLD analysis project Ga0325414, IMG submission 206183) | Populus deltoides microbial communities from Bellville, Georgia, United States - Leaf-PdKOR-R3 | ecosystem: Host-associated > Plants > Phyllosphere > Phylloplane/Leaf | place: USA...
CTATTTAGAATTGACCGCCACTCCTGTGCCTGCTTTCCGTGAAGAGTTCCTCCCAAAACTTTAGCAAGTAATGGAATCCCTCCACATTTCTTTGCAATCTGTTTTCCAATAGACTCCAAGTCTGAAGCTATTCTTGCTCCTCCACCCCTGCTCACCTTTTGCTTGATAATGGACCAACATTCATCATATGATAGTTTTCCTGGCTCGTGCTGACTCCCTGGAGAAGTCTCCATCATGTCTGCGACTTGCTTACTGCGGGTTGTAACAACAACAGCATTCCCATTCTTGCTGTTAATTTTTAACAGTTGCTCCTTCAAATCATCCCACTTAGCATGGTCTTCACTCCACACGTCGTCAAGAACAAGAAGAAGTGTTTTCTTTTCCAGCTTTTTCTTAAGGTTTTCCATAATTGCATTTAGGTTGCTCAACCTACTTGTAGTTTCATCAACATTTTGCAACATCTCTCCTAAAATCCTCCCTTTACTAAAATCATTAGAGACACAAACCCATAGAGTCACATCAAAATGGTTTTTCTCCCTCGCTAATTGACAAATTTTCTTTGCTATGGTAGTCTTTCCAAGACCTGCCATCCCCACAATAGGGACAACAGACAGAACTTGTTGACCGATCGAGCCAATCAGCAATTCCATGATTTTAGAGACATCATTGTCTCTTCCTACTACAACTTCTGAGCTTTCAAGCAAGGAATCTGTCTCTCGGTCTATATCCCGGATAACTTCAGGAGCACTCTCTACATGTTGAGATGCAATTCCCAGCCCAAAGCGAGTTGCAAGTTTCTGAATCTCATCCAGTGATCCATTGATCTCCTTAACTTTTTGACCCATATTCAGACGGAATGCAACAGGGTTGTGCAGTGAAAAGCAGTCACGTACCTTTCCCTTCTTTTGGTCTTTTCGGAGAATCTCATAAGCAAACTCGTCTAGAACATCTTCAGCATCGTAAGCTACATCTTGTAGCTTCTCCAGCCAAAGCTTCGCAGACTCGTCTGTTACGGGCCTTCTGGCTGCATCTTGGAGCACAGCTTGGATCATGGTCAAAGACTCTTCGAGCTTTTGCAGCTGTCCCTCCAATCCCCAAGCAAGTCTGATCCCTTCAGCAGCTATGGAACTGACCCTTGTCAAAGTCGCCTCCATGGAAAACGTAAGAAAAAGCTCTGCTGCCATATTCTCTTGTTTTCTTTGGGAAATCAAAGAAGAAAGATTGAGGAAAAGAGAGATAAGAATGGTCTGAAAGTTGTGATGTAGGGATGAAATGAAGCGTGTTTTGGAATGGGGAGATGCATTCAACTTGAAAGCAGAGGGTCCCTCCCTCACTGTATTAATTGATTGATTGCAGTGGCAGCATCTTCCACGAACCACTGCTGTCAAATTAGTCATGCAAAGAATAAGAAAATGACCCTACCTTCTTATTTTGGTGTCCAAATCCATCTAAGCCTGTAGACAACTTGAAAGCAGAGGGTCCCTCCCTCTCCCTATATTCTCTTGACACGCGCAATGAATCTAAGAAAGTAGTGTCAGTACATAGACTTCGGTTGTGTATGAAATTAGGATTGAAACTATATTTTTAAAATTTTCGAATTTTTTTATTTAAAATTAAATTTTATTTTATTTTTATATAATTTTAACATATTAATATTAAAAATAAATTTTAAAAATATAAAAAATATTTTAAATCATAACCAGTACTCTATTTCCATGATCTATTATCCGGACGGTTGTTTTCTAGGATTTTACTTTTTGAATTTTCCCTCTAAAATCTAGAATTTTTTGCTATTTTTTTTAAATTTTCTATAAATATTGACGATGCAATGGATGCTATTTTTTCTGCTATAAATTTGTTGAGCCATTTATTATGTTACAGCTCTGATTGCTTTAGGGATATTGAAGGTGCAATGGAATTTTCTGCTACTTTTATTGCTCTCTTTTTTTCCGTAGTTTTCAAGTGTCTTAATACTAACTTGAACACCCAAAAAATTAATCAATAAAAACTTTAAAGAAATTATAATTGATTTAATAACTAAAAAGTCCTTATAATTTAATGTTACAACTTTATCACCAAATTATGAAAAACAAAATCCCCTAATTTCTCTCTTTTTTCCATAACTCATCTTCATCTTCATCTTCTCTTTTCTTCTATCTTCTCCCCTCTAATTCCTAGCCTCCACGCCATGGTATAAAAAGAAATTTCAGAAATTCCAGTCAACCCTGTGGAACCAAAAAATTTTAACAATAAAAACTTCTTGTATATCATTTTTATTTTATTTTTACATAAAAAGGTAAAATAAATTTGAAATAAATGATAATAAAAATAAATAGATCTTCATTTATTTCTTTCCCAATAAAAAGTTAATAAATAAAATAAAATATTTAAGATATTTTATCATAAATATAATGTCTCATAAATAAAAATTAATTAATAAAATAATAACATATTGCATTTTCCAAAGATATGAGTGCTGCTGTAAAACGTGAAAAATAGAAGGTCTCATTTTAGATAAAGAAAGAAATATAATTCTTCTAAGGATAGAATCTTTTCCTTAAAACAAGCTATTTAAGCAATGAATCTCTCTTAAAAACTCTATTTTATCAAGGCTAAATATTTAACAAGATTTTTTCAATAATACTTTAAAGACAAATCAAAATATTTCTCAAAGTATTAAATCATCAAATTTCATTTGGCAACATACATCTAAATTCATATTTTTACAAATTACAAATCTTGATTTGATTTCATAAATAAATTTAAGTTTAAGGGTTATAACATTACAGAAGACATGATTCAATACCTTAATCGTAATTTCCCTGCCCTCAAAGTTTTGGTGTTGCGCGGTGAACGCCTTCACTTTCAGAGGATTGAGATTTCTATCCCCCTGCTTGAGAAATTAAACCTCATTGTAGCTCAAATATCGGCAGTGGAAGCTATCATCAATACTCCGAGATTACGGTCATTCAAATGTGTCATGCACAAAATCCCGTCTTTGTTTTATTTGAACAGTTTACAAGAAGTTACTCTTGAATTATTTGTTGATCTCAGCTATATTAAACATGGTGAAAGTTTTCTCGAAGATTTTAGGGAATATCTTAAAAATCTCAACCAAATCAAGCTTGTCACTCTGAGTATTTGCGTTTATTCTTCTTCTGAGATCCACAAAATAGTCAGCAGTACTGCCTCCAATCCTGTTTTGCTTGATATCAGTCACTTGAAGCTGGAAACCTTTACCAGGGAGAAAGAAAGCCACGCTCTTGTTGATGGCTTGTTTTGTATTTGCCGTCCAGAATCTTTATTACTTGTGTCTGGCTGTGCAAGAAACGACGAGTTCATTAAGAATCTTTGCGAGAAACTAGTGCAAATAGAGAATGCAGCTACCCATGCAAATTGTGGGCAGCATCACTTAAAAGGCGTCAAGATCCAGCATTGTGGAAGAAAAGGATATAACAAGATCCGTACATGTGAAGCTTTCTTAGACTCATTGCAAACTCTGGAACCGAAGGAGAAGATTCGTTTTTTATTCGAATGGTGATTTAAATTTTTGCATTTATTTTATTTACTTGCTTGGACAAATTTTCTTAGAAATCAGCTGAACCTAGCCAGGGCTCTGCTGCAGCAGCCCTTCGAGTTTGTATTGAACAAGTTTTTTCCGGTTTGCGATGCCTATGTTTAATAATTTGATATTTTACCCTTTACCATCTGATATGTTACTGTTAGTTTACTAAATTGAGTTTACTAAATTTGACTAAGTCAACCTTAAAACTGGTGTAAAATAAAATAAGACCCAAGCTAAAGTTAACATCAACATTTACCAAGTTATTTTTTAAAACTAGTTTGAAATAAAACAAGATCTAAGGTAAAGTTCACATCAATTTTTATTAAATTATCTTTGTCAGGCTGGTCCAATTTAATAACTTAGTATATAGCATGAAATAGAGTTCTAATTTAACATAATATGATGAAGCAAAGGATTCATTCATAGAAGAATAAAAAAATTGTTATATGCAGCAGAGCATAAAATATTTTATAATTAACTTTCATGAGGTTTGAATCATTATAATGAAGAAAAATAATTAGATATATTTATTTGAGATTATATACCAATCAATTATGGGAGTATGTTTAGTATTTTTTTTCCTGTTTGATTTGTCTATTTTTATGAGTAGTTTTTGTTTTTCCCTAATAATTCTATTCGTGTAGCAATACAAATCCACATTTTTTTTATCAAGCTTTTTGTATTTTATAAGTTTTCTATTTCCATCACCATGGATGGTAATTATAACTATGGTTTCAACTATCTTAATACTAACTTTAAAACCCAAAAAGTTAGTCAATAAAAAATTTAAAAAATTAGAGGATTGTTATTATAATTGATTTAATAACTAAAAAAACCTTATAAGTTAAATGTTACAACTTTATCACCAAATTATATATATAAAAAAATCCCCTAATTTTTCTCTTTTTTCCTTAACTCATCTTCATCCTCTATTTTCTTCTATCTTCTCCCCTCTAATTCCTAGCCTCCAACCCATAGTAGAAAAAGAAATTTCAGAAAGTCCAGTCAACCCTATGGAACCAAAAAAATGTTAAAAATAAAAACTTGTTGCGTATCATTTTTATTTTATTTTTACATGACTATATGGCCATACATTTTTGGAGTTTGGAGTGTATTAGATAAATGAGTTCTCAACATAGGCAAACCTTTCTTTCTAAGGTGTGGAACCTAAGAATCAAGAAAAAATGTCAAAAATTATTTTAATATATTTATGTTAAAAATATTTTTTAAAAATAAAAAAAAATATTATTTTAATAAATTTTTTAATAAAAAATACTTTAAAAAATAACTACAAACACTACTAGATAAAATTATAAATAATATTGAGAAGCAAGATTAACTTCAAAGATAACTTCCTTCTCCCCTGGGAAAATAAGAATAATGAACAATATATCTCGATGGAAAGGAATGATAATCAATTACCAACTGTTTATTAGCTTGTGAGATAATAGTAAATGACCGATTCAACCCTCACTGGTATATTTGTCATCTCTTCAGGCAGAACAGAAGGACCCTCGCTGGCATGCGCTCCATGTACAAAATGTTAAGAAAGCCCTGAAATATATAATGGTGAAACGGTGTATCGTAGCAGCTAGGTAAAATGGTAAATTGATCTGCTATTCTTTCTGCTTCATAATCTTTTTAAGCCTTACTCTATGTATAAATAGGAACACATTTGTTTTGTTATGCTCCAACTGCTCTAATTACTTTAGGATGATTTATATAATTTATAGATATTAATTTGAAAAACAGAAATTTATGGAAAAACAATGTCTTTATTTTTGATTTAAAAATTGTTTTTAAAATCATTTTATTTTAAAAACCACGCTTCTTCTAATAAAAAAGATATATTTTTATTAAAACAAAAAATATATAAATAAAGAATGAAAGTTTTGATTAAAGAGATATATTTTTTCCCTTTTAATTTAAATAATTAAAAATTCTTGAATACTTATTTAAATCACCAAGTTTTTTATTTATTAAAACAACTATGTTGCTAATTAAAAAATATATATGTTTTTGTCAAAATAAATAATAAAAGAGAATTTTGATTTTTTTATGTAAAATTAATTTATCAATTCTTTTACAAATACTTAGTTTTAATTATCTTAAAATTAAATACCAATAAATTTCCAAAAAGACATCGTGACGCAGTAACAGAGGAAAGCTTGAAGATACAGAGGAAGTCGCAGTAAATAACCTGTTCTAATATTGCCTTGCCCTGTACCTGCCAATACATACACATATACATACACTACTGTGTGGAAAAGCAAAGATTCTTCAATTTGTTTTTTCAAATGTAAAAATATAATAAATCAAAATGAAACAAATCAGAAGCTGACAAGTCATATATATATATATATATAAATCAGAAGCAAAAAAAAACAAACATATTTATTACAAATATAGGGAGACAGCTACAAATATAGGGAGACAGCTAACTAGAAAGGGTAAAGATTCTTCATTGCTTCCCTTAGTGGATGACATCTTTTTGCCTCTCCAGAAAGAAAGAAACTCCCTCTAAGCTTCCCACTGTCAAAACCTCCTTTACATACCTTTGTTTTATAGTACCCTTCCTTCCCTTGCACCAAACCGACTTCTTTGTCAAAGAAAAAGAGAAGAACCCAAGAAGAAAAAAAAAAGCTTTTGATCAGAGGGGAGATGAGTTATTACGATCAGCACCAGCCGCCAGTTAGTGTTCCTCCACATCAAGGTATGTATGGCTTTTCTTGGACTAAGGAGTTTTGGAGTTTATGGTTTTTAATTTTGTTTATTGGATTTGTAGGGTATCCAAAGGATTCTTATCCACCACCTGGATACCCTGTTAGGAAATGGCTATTTTGGTCGCAAAGACCACTCTTTCACTAAGTGTGGAACAACTTATCATCCATTTGGTACAAAGAGGAAGCTAATTTTGTGGCACAATTGTTGCCATGTTTTATGGTTTTTGTCCCACCATTCTGGTCTATAAATAAAGATGTCATTTAGAGTGCAAGGTTAGCAAGTGAAGTGCAAGAAGAGAGAAAAATATAGAAGAGAGTAGTAGGGCTGTCAAGGGCAGCTGCCTTGAGCAGCGATATGTAATGGAGTTGAGTTGAGTGACCTTTCATATGTCTTGTAATCTTTTTTTTTTTATCTATTTTAATAATATGAACTTCTTTCATGGATATAAGTGATTTCACGAATGACATTAAATATTGTATCAGCGTACTCAGCCTTTAATAAGTAATGATTATGAACACCACCGATCGAAAACCCAACAATTTGAGCAGGGTATTTTACCACAGCCGTACCATGGCGATTGGGATCATCCTTTGTGGTTCTTTTTCAGGTAGTGTAGTTATAAAGCCTTTGTTCTTGAAATTGTGAGTTGTGATCGTATCAGTTAGCCATCCCTGTTCCTTGTTTTTCTTAATATTTGTTGAACGTGTAAATGAATCCTTGGAGTCAAAATGCATTCCAATAGGCATCGCCAATACTTTCTAGTTGTTCCTTCGTATGTGCATTTCTTTTCTTTTCTTTAGTGTTATTTGCTTCTTCTTGTTCTTGTTAGTTCAAATTGGTGTCCTAATTATTAATGCCACTCTAAATTATTTGGAGAAGAAAGTGTGAATCACTCCAATTGGATCTCTTGTACAACACCAATGTTCTGTGAGCCTATTCTTTATATCATTGGTATAAGGTTACTATTTATAGAAGAATTCGATTGTTGACAGGGAATGGAGCTTCTGCCAACAGGTCAAAAGAGCTCGCTTGCAATTTTTCATGTACCCTTTCCTTGTGTGTATTGACTTTCTCATTTCACTTTCAGTTTTTTATTCGCCATCAAAAGAAGGTTCATTTTTATTTTATGCTCGTTGTTGTTCAGGTTAGTTTGGGAACTTTTCTATTTTGCTACGTGCCAGGATTGTTGCATTCAATACTCATGGAGATGGGAATAAGCAAAGACAAGCATTATCCTGTATGTAAGTTATAAGTATCATGATATTGGGCTTGTATCTCTGTTCTAGAGAAGACTATGGCTCTCCTTTGCTTTTGTAAACCAGTTAACATTTAGGCTCTGTGCAGTTTTACAAGTCTGAAGCTGTAAACTTTGTTACAAAAAATGCAGTTGTTTCTCTCTGTATGTTGACAGGAAGGGTCCTTATGTTTATAGATCACGTATGCAAGGGTGCCCTAATTCTCTCTGTATGTTGCCATAAAAGCACTCTTCTAAGGGTCCTAATGTTTACAGATCACATATGTAAGGTTGAAACTGCTATGATGCTAGTTGAAAGTTTAAATTAATACCAGTTCCAGTTTAGGCTTGCTTCTAAGGAGCTGATATTTCATCATGGAACAACTTATAGAGTTATTGCATCTGTTTGATGCTCTCAATCACTACGAAATGCTTAGCCAGTCTGTGGCCAATGGTTTTAATCCAGGGGCCAAGCTCCTTCACGCAGTTGACTGTAGATTATCCTCTGCTGAAAAAGCTATTGAACAACACATTCTTGTTGGTTTCATTATCCTCTGCTGACCGTGCTTAATAAGCTTGTTGAAACTGCCCAGCTTCATGCCTGTGCTGGCAGACAAGGTTCTACTGATCTTAGACATTCTTTGTTGGATACTATCTTAATCTTGTTAGTATCTGTGAAAACTCAAACTTTCACCTAGGAGAACCGTAATTTCTTGTTACTGATGTACTTCTTTGCCAACCTTGTTAGAGGAGTGTCTAGTTCTTTTTCTGGACAGGCCTGTACCATGCTACTTAGTGATTACATCTTTGTCTATACCATGTTGGAGGAGTCTCTTTTGAAGTTTGAGTATGCACCTGCAATAAGTTAATTTACAATATATGACCAGTGAAGACAAAAACTGTACCACCTTGCATCAGACCCATCTTTTTTCTATTGTATGATGCTCTTAGAGGATCCGCTTGAGGACTCTGTCGTTAACATACGTGGCCATGTTTTCTGCTATCAGTGTGTGTCAGAATACTTGACAGGAGATGATAATGCTTGCTTCTGACTGCAAAGAACAACTTGGTTCCGATGTTGTTTTCTCTGAAGCTACTCTTAGAAGAAGAATCTCTGACAACCTTGATGCTAGTTCCTCAAATTCCACATTTGATGATACATCAATCAGCATGAGTATAGTTCCTCAAAAATCAAAGATGTTCTTGAGGTTCAACCCCCTTGTAAGGTTGAGAGTCCAATTTCAGGATTTAATGGTTCCACAGGATCCAGTGCTACGTCGATGGCATATTCAAACTCGTCAACTGAAGGACCAATAAAAGCAATTGTTTTCTCCCAGTGGACTAGCATGTTGGATTTGGTTGAAATTTCACTGAATCAGTATTGCATCCAGTATAGGAGGCTTGACGGGACACTGACTTTGAGTTCAAGAGACAGGGCTGTTAAAGATTTGAACACTGATCCCAAGGTTTGGCCCCTACCTCATGAATTCTCAAAACAATCTTAATTCCTGAAGGTGTCTTTTCATTCGTTCTCACCGAAAAACATGTTATTAATCAAGACCTCTACCTGATGAATGGAAAGTGTATCATATACACTATTTAATAACTAGCCAAAACATGCAATACTGATCTCTGTCAAATTGAAGACGTTGTGCATGATAATTAGTGCTGATGCTTTAATTCTTGCATTGCATGCAGCATCTGAATGATTGAAATTTATTGCAGGTCACTGTGATGCTGATGTCCTTAAAGGCAGGAAACCTTGGTTTGAACATGGTTGCTGCATGTCATGAAATCCTTCTGGATCTTTGGTGGAATCCAACCACTGAGGATCAGGCTGTTGATCGAGCTCATAGAATTGCACAGGTTCGTCCTGTTACAGTAACATGACTTACCATAGAAGATAGAATATTAGCTCTTCCGGTATTATTTCTTTCTACAAGCATTGATTCCGTCTTATGTTTTTGATAACTGTTTAGTCTTCTTGCTTTTTGGTTGTTGGAGAGTCTGGATCATATGTTGCTAGGGTTACAGAGAGAAGTTTTTTTCCAGCTAATTATGAATCTTTAGTTTCCCATTTTGTTATCTCTTATAAATATCATAAACCAACAACAATCCAGAAAAGCCAGAAAATCTGTCTGGGAGTTGGGAGGGATTCTGTTAATTTATCCATGCTGAGGTTGTCATGCCTTGCACAGTATAAATCCAAGAGAATTGCCTTTTTCTTTATTTATATCGAGGGAAGTGATTACAGATAAACATCATCGAGGATTAATGATACATGCAATAAAATATGAGTACATCACATCAATGTGGAAGGCAAGTATTGAAACAAAAAGGTTATTAGTTGATTATGGTCCTACAGAAGCGGCTTTTAGGGTTAAAATTTGAAAGAGCATTACCGTTCAATATTTCATCTTCAAATGGCTACTCTTTACTTGACAGCCACGTTAATCTCATTAAACTTATCAGGAAGGCAACAAATTGCACTTCCAGGGTTGTAGATGGGCATGACAGTCACACAGGTGCCAGAGGCTGAAGCCTTTGTAAATGACAATGAGAATATTACTTGTAATCTTGAAGTGTGATCTATTTATTATCTAATACTTTTGCTCGTATGTGCATTTCTCTGTGTTCTTATATTCGAAAATTTGAACATGGTTTTCAAAGATAATTTTCTTTGCTGGTGACCACAATTTGCAGGAAAAGAGGAGAAAAATGGTTGCATCTGCATTTGGCGAAGATCAAAGTGGGGGTTCAGCTGCTCGTCTTATTGTGGAAGATCACAAATATCTATTTATGTTCTAGGACAAACCCCCCCCCCACAATTCTTTCACGTTGCCTCTCATTGCCATCTATTTATGTTCTAGGACAACCCCCCCAATTCATTCACGTTGAATTTTGAACAGTTAGGAAGCCAGGAGGAAACCAATGCCTGCACTTGTGAACGCCTGCCCATGTTGTAGCTCAAATCAAAATCGTGGGGAATGGCATGTTTTTGGGTGTTTTCTTTCTTGTTTTACGATAATTGGCATTCATGTTCTCTCATCAAGTGTAGAGGTCACCGAAGGCAGAAATATTTGTAAATGTTATTATAATTGCCTAAAATATATGAAGCAATTAGTTTGTGCAAATGCATCAAGTGGGTGGAGTGTGTACTATCTAAATACAGGTACACAGACCTGGTCATGAACTACAGTGGCAGATGGAAGAGGAAAATGGTTTAGAAAGAAGTCGTTTTGAACATTTTTGGTGATGTTCATGACAGTTTCGACCCATCTTTCTGAGCATTAGGTGGAATATTGAATTTCACCTCAATTGTCAACATGCATAGCTTACTGAAAATTGAATTACTAAATGTTGAGGAAGAAGTCTAAAATAAAATAATAGAAGTAACATCGCATACAAGCAATAATTCGCATCCATCCCTATATTAAGGTCTTACTATTTTGGTGATAAGCCGCCAGATTCATCCATTTTGGATCTAGTTGTCCCCTTACTTCTTTCCAGGCCTTTCATTTGTTTATGTATTGCTTTTGCTTCTTTTTCTTATCTTTCTCTGCCTTTCCCCTGTTTCTGTAGTTTAGAGTGGTGGGTTCTTGGTTGCTTCTCTTGGAGCTTTTCATTCGAATGGCTTCGTCTGTGGTCTTCGTGAGCTTGGTTGCTGTTCTTTTTTTTTATCTGCGCTTTTTGGATCATCTTTGAACTTTAATTTCTACATTGGTGTTGTTTTTCAGTGGATTTTCTCGCCCTTCTCGTTTCCAGAAGTTCCAGCTGAACAACTACGTTGGTTCTTTCCCACGCACCGCGCCTATTAGAAAATCTTGAGAGAGCATATAAACAATTAGACATTGATGAAGAAGCATATAACCTGGAAGTTAAAAATTAGGAGATCATTTTTGAAGGGAACATGGAGCAGAAGAAGAACCTTACTTTGCAGGTGCACGACCAGTTCCAGCTTGGAAAATACTGTTGTCCTTTGGTTTGATTTGGTTGTTATGTTGTAAAAAACTGATATATAAAGAACAGGTAATTGTTGATGAACTAAGAAAAAGAACAAAGAACAAAGTCTTTACAGTTGAAAGAACAAGGAGCACAAAAATATCTCTCTTGGTTACTGTCATCCCCAGTGTTTTATTTATAGAAGGAAACAAACATTACAGAAAAATGAAACACTAAAAAAACGTACCAGCTATGTTCTCCTTTATCAAAGGAATTGTATAACAAGCTAGACTAATCCTAGATAAGCTTAAACAAATGAATTGAAAAAAACATCCTAATCTAGATAATGCTATCAGCTAACAGATAGATAGCAATGTAGTAGATTACTACTAAGTAATCCTGTTCCAGCTTTGGTACCAAACTTCAACACTCCTTCTTGGTTCCAAAGCTACACATTTCAATTCTTCCTCTCAGATCTTCAAACATGTTTCCTGTTTCTAGTTCAACTGTTACTTTGAATTTAACAAACTCAGCAAACACATAAGATTTTGATTTCAAAAAGTAAATCCAGCAGAATCTACTATAATCATCAACAAATATAAGAAGATATTTTGAACCATTCAATGATTCATTATGCATCGGCCCACACACATTTGTGTGTACAAGCTGGAGTTTTGACAATACTCTGAATGCATTGTCAGGAAAAACAACTCTAGTTTGTTTTCCTAACTGACAGACTTCACAAATACTCTTTTGTTCCTGTATATCTGGTAAACCGTGAGTCATCTGCAGGTCAGCCATTTTCTTTAAAGTTGCATAATTGAAGTGCCCCAACCGTTTGTGCCAAAGAACAGATTCATTGTTCTTACAAGTGTTAGCACTCAAACATACTTCTCTCCAATCAACATTAAAACTTCTGTTCATCATTTTTGCAGAAAGCAGTAGCACTTCATTTTTATCTTTAATATCACATACTCTATCATTAAAGAATATTGAGTAACCAGATTCAATTAATTGTCCCACACTAACTAGATTCTGATTGATCTTAGGTACATAAAGAACATTTTTAAGAATTTTGTACCTGACAATGTTCTTACTTCAATTGGTCCTTTTCCTTCAACCTTCACATAGTCTCCATTGCCAATTCTGACTCTAGATAGATAGCTTTTATCCAAATCTTTGAATAAGCTCATATCTGCAGTCATGTGATTAGTGCAGCCATTATCAATAAGCCATGATGAGTCCTTTGCCTTTGCTGAGTTACACATGTCTTGTATTGTGACCATGAATAAAAGATCTTCTTTGACTTCTGAACAATCAACTACTTGAGCTTGTTTTATAATTTCTGCTTTGTTTTTGCAGAATCTTTGGATGTGATCAAATTGCTTGTAGTTTCGGCATTGTGCATTCTTGAGCCAACACCAGACTTCAAAATGATTTGTTTTTTGACAGTATTTGCAAGCAGGAAAATGTTCTTTCTTCTCTTTCCCTTCAGTGAAGATGTTGTTGTTCTGTTGCCAGTTATTAGATTGACAACCTATCTTTTTTTTTTTCTCTTTTTTCTTCTTGATTGTTTCTGAAAATATTCTTAGCCCGACTCTTCTCCTTGTAAACTGCAACAAGAGCTCCTTCACTTGATCCTTCTTATCTATAAGCTTGCCTTTGCTCCACAGCTTGCAATGCATTTACCAATTCTTGCAGGCTCATTTCTGAAAAATCTTTTGAATCTTCTAAAAAACAAATTTTATGTTCAAATTTTTCTAGCAGACTCACCAGGACTTTCTCTACAATTCTTGTGTCTGGTAAATCTTCTCCCAAAAGTCTCACTTGATTCACAAGTTTCTAAATTTGAGAAGAGAAATCTTTGATGGTTTCAGTTTCTTTCATCTTCAGAACTTCGAATTGTCTTCTCAGATTCAAAATCCGCATCCTTCTTGACTTCTCATCACCTTGGAATTCTGCTTTTAATTTATCCCATGTTTCTTTGGCTGATTTGCATGCCATGATCCTTGTGAAGATGTCTTCACTTACAGCATTATGAAGACAAGAAAGAGCTTTGAATCTCTTTGCCTTTTCTTCATTGAAAAACTTCATTTGTGCAATTGTGGGATTGTTACCTAGAGGAGCAGGTTGCCTATCACTTTCCACTATCTCCCATAAATCAAGAGCTTTGAGATATGTTTCCATTTTTACAGCCCACACACCAAAATTCTGTCCTGTAAACAATGGTGTTTTTGGTGAAAAGTTTGCAGAATCCATTGTAAAAAAAACTCACTTAATCTCTCGTGTTTCACTCACAAACCCTTCAAAGCAGAAAGCTTTGATTTAACCTTACTATTCTCTCATGTTTTCACTCACAAAAACCCCTTTAAAGATCCTAGTGCTCTGATATCAATTGTTGTAAAAAACTGATATATAAAGAACAGATTATTGTTGATGAACTAAGAAAAAGAACAAAGAACAAAGTCTTTACAGTTGAAAGAACAAGGAGCATAAAAATGTCTCTCTTGATTACTACCATCCCTAGTGTTTTATTTATAGAAGGAAACAAACATTACAGAAAAATAAAACACTAAAGAAACGTACCAGCTATGTTCTCCTTTATCAAAGGAGTTGTATAACAAGCTAGACTAATTCTAGATAAGCTTAAACAAATGAATTGAAAGAAACATTCTAATCTAGATAATGCTATCAGCTAACAGATAGATAGCAATGTAGTAGATTACTACTAAGTAATCATGTTCCAGCTTTGGTACCAAACTTCAACATGTTAAATATGAAGCATCATGCTGGGAGATTGAAATGCAATTTTGGAGTGATTGTGTTCCTCTTCATAAGCCACAACTAACATGCTAGGATCCTCCAAGCTCCTCTCTACATGTTTTCTTGCAGGGCATCCCCTCCTGCTGCTGCATTTACTATCCTTTGAAACCAAAGAATGAATTAAAGAGATTTTAGTAAGCAATTTTAGTGGTCTAGGTAGCTTTACTCTTTAGATAGTGTCGAAAGCTTGTGTTCAGTAATGAAGATTACAAAATCCAAATTGCAAATCCGCATTCTCCACGGCCTGCTTTCCCTGTTCTTCTCAAGCCACGGAACATCGATCAGATAATCCAATGGGCAGGCTGGGATAAGGAACAAGATGCCACTATTTATGAAGCTTTCCTAATTGCAAGAAGATAACCATGAATTAATAGCAACATATTATTTAAGAAGAAGGTAGATTTACAAGACAAAAAGTACAGTTCTTCTTCAGAAATTTGGAGTACATCAGCATAATCATCTATTCAGCAAGAACGTAGTGATAAGAACATCATCAACATATATAACCTCATAAAAATCATCAGAAATTTTAATGAATTGTCATTAAATTCAAATTTATATATATATGAATGCCTGTGAGTTTTACCAAGATTGATTTTGTGGTTTGTTTTCAAGTATCATAATTGTATATAAAGCTGATGATTTTAAGAAAAATAATACTATATAGATGGCTATTGATTTTATCATTGATAAGTTTTGTTAACAAAAGGATACATCATAAAAGCTAATTCGGTATTAGTTTCAAAGCAAATAAGTTATTTACCATCCACAAAATTAAAGTAATTCGCGTAAAGAATAAGTGGAACCAATCATTATCATATCTTTTAGCTGCTTTCCATCATTATTAAAATATTTGATTAAATTATTTTGTTAATAAAAAAGTAATTCAGTCATCATTTTGGTAGTTAATAATATGATGTGAGTGTACGGAATCAAATTTAGATTAAAGTAGAAAGAAACAAATAATAATTTATTTTATTACAATAATCATTTATTTTATTACAATAATCATCTCTTTTATAAAATGTTTTAAATGAAACGAAGAGTGTTTTAGCTTTAATCGTCTTTGTAATCTCACTAATAATCTTATTGGTTATTATTAAATGAGATGGTTCATGTTTCAAAGCAAGTACTTTTATTAATTTGAAAACTTTAATTGGTTCTCTCTATTCTGCATGACATAAAAAATTAAAATCCCAACTTATACCTGTACACGTGCACCATCTATATGGATTGTTGGGATATGAGAAATCTTGGGCCACTCAGAGCCATTCTCCTTTCTACAATTTCCTGATAGATGTGGACATCCACTAATAGCCAATTCCTTTAATTTGGAGAGGCGTTGAATGGCTGTTGAGCTTGGCAGATACTTGAGATTCTTGCAAAAATAAATCGAAAGAGATTGAAGAGAAGAAAGGTTGGCCATCCATTCTGGCAATGCTTCCTCAAATCCCTCTCCCTTGAATTCATATATATGTAATTCCTTGAGGGCAGTGAGGTGTTGAAGTTGGTGTGGTACACTCTTCAATTTATCCCATCCATATATCATTAGGGACCCGCTCAAGTTGAGGTGTTGAATTGAGTTTAAAACTCCTGCAGGAAAAGCCTCCATCTCCTCTGAGTAACCACCGATGCCCAATTCCTTCAGTTGGGTGAGGCCGCCTAAGCAATCATCCTCTCGGAAATAACTCAAACTCCGACACCCAATGACTGTTAATTCAACAAGAGAACGTAATTGTCGTAAACCATGCCAATCAATACTGATGAGCTTATCACAACCTCTAATCCCTAATATTCTGAGCGAAGACAATTCTTGTAAATCACTGATATGGATAAGCTCTCTCCAATCCGCTATCCACAATTCCTCTAGAGATGCGCAACATTGTAGTCCGCTTGGAAGAGCTCCCAATTTACATCCCCCAATACCCAATTTCTTCAAAGAATATTTCAATTCTCGGAAATCACCAAGAATTGAGATCAACTCTTGGCACATCCATATACTCAATTCCACCAGAGCTGTGCAGTGTTGTATGCTTGGAATGGATGCCAGCTTTGAACAACCATGTATCCTCAAAAACTGAAGAGACGTGAAGCCATGAAACTCACCAGACAAATATCTCAGTTCCTCACATTCGTCAATTCTAAATTTTACAAGAGATGAAAGACGACATATCGGAATGCTTTTCAAC
>Ga0325414_1003424_pt1 | contig 16475 bp, 15 predicted proteins | sample PopdelMetagenome_8_FD_206183 | JGI IMG/M metagenome (GOLD analysis project Ga0325414, IMG submission 206183) | Populus deltoides microbial communities from Bellville, Georgia, United States - Leaf-PdKOR-R3 | ecosystem: Host-associated > Plants > Phyllosphere > Phylloplane/Leaf | place: USA...
ATACAAGATGATGATAAAGATTATTATTTTGCTGTCTTTCTCATCTCATTTCGTTTCTTCAACACGATGAAGATAAGATCAACCTTTCTTCTCGCTCTTCTTTTTTATTCTTCTTCTTCAAATTTGGAGTCAATGCTTTTCAATTTAATGCAAGGCTGCCTTTTTTAAAGCAAAATGGTAATAAACTAGTTGTTGGCCCGATCTTGGAATAATTAAAAAAAAAAACAAAAACAAAAACAAAATGATTGCTTTCTTTATGCTTTAATAATGACAATTTTATTTAAAAAAATTATTATTTAAAGAGATAATTATTTTTTTCTTAAACTGATTCTAATTTAATCATTGAGAGTAACGTCGATCATCTACATTTCTTCTCGCTCTTCTTTTTTTCTTCGTCTTCTACTAATATATATAATCTAGTACATTTGCACGTGCTTGGAATGATTTTAAAAAACCCATTAAAAGCTTATTGGGTATTATGCTAATAATTATTTTTAAAATATTTTTTATTTAGATTTCTATTGAAATAATAATTTTTTATTTATTAAAATTTATTTTGAACATTAGCATATTAAAACGATCTAAAAATACTAAAAAATTAATTTAAAACAAAAAATAAAAAATATTTTTTTCAAAAGTACTTTTGAAATTAAAAAACAAACAAGCTCTTAGTATAAATGCTATTATACCAGGGTAAGTAGGTAAATCTTGAAATTCCTTGACCTAACTCTTTACATGGCGTGAGTTTTTAATCAAATCATATAAGAGCTAACTCGATATGAATTGGTAGATGTAATGGTTTCAAAGAAAATCTGGATGACCAGTAAAAGCATAGATCAACTTATAAAAAAAAAACCAAGAAGATTGTTTTTTAAAAAAGTACTATGATGATGACATATTGAATGAATATGGTCACACACAACTCGATTCATGAATTTAATTAGTTTTAATAATTTTTTTTAAAATAATTTTTACTTAATTATATGATAGAAATTAGATGCTCGCAAAATCGAGCATTAATCATAAAATAGATGTTTGTTTGAGATTGTGATAACTCTAAACAAAGCAAGAAAAAAACAATTCACAAAGTCTATTTTCTAACCAATTAAACACCGATAAATGAAATTGAGAAAAAAAATTTAATTATTATTGACAATAAGTAAAAGACCAGATTGTCTCTAAGATGACGATTAAGCACTTGAAATTAAGCTTTAAAAGTGATTCTTAAAAAAAAAAAAAAAAACCTAGACTCAAGCCAAGTGTTGTATTGCATTTATAAGCGTTATAGCAATTTAACTCTACAAATTAGATATAAAAAAAGACAATAGCAACTTTGATCAATTAAAAAATGTCAATCCACAATAATTAAAGGAGGGCGAGTATGAAAGTCATTATGGGGTGTTTACTATTTAAACCCTTACCAATTGATTTGGGTGAATTATTTAAATCTAGATTAATATTTTAAATTCACAATCCATGAAATTGAAAACCCGAGTTCAATTAAAAATTTTATTTGTAAAAAATTTAATGCTAAATGATAAAATTGAAGAAAAAATTCCAAATAAAAAAACTAACTAAAGCAAAAGAAGAAGAAGAAGAAGAAGAAGAAGAATGGGCATCAAATATGTAAGGAGAAAAAAATAAAGGGGTGAAATTGAAAAAGAAAAAAAATTAAAAAAACTATCTTGAATAAAAAAAATCAAAAGAATGAGAACTAAACATGATAGACAACAAAATTAAAAGAGGATGAAATTGAAAATAATTTTTTAAAAGAAATTAATTAAAACAAAACAAATAGATATCAAAAAATCAGGGACAAAATCAAAAGAAAAGAAACTTGAAGGGCTGAAATAAAAATATAGAGGGGGCATGAATTTCTATTAAAAAATAAAATTAGAAAAAAGAATAAGGTTAGGCCATGCGCTTGACCCACAAAGAAAGGGCCTGCGCAGGGGCCTTTAATTTTTTGTCGCCCACTCCCAATGACCTAAACAAATAAAGGCGATGCATTGTCTATCAATCCCCGGATTCTGGCCACTAGTGTGGCTAGAAAAATAGGTTTTGTTTTCATCTATTTTTTACTCAAAACATCAAGGAAACACTTTAGGAATCTTATTAAATCAATCTATAGCCTCCAAAAAACACAAAAAAAATCGACACGAAACCGAAAATCTTCTAGTGCTCAAATATATTTTTTAGGTGTTTTCAAGGTAAACGAACACCTATTCTTAACTAATTCATCATATGAAACCATTTGACACAAAAATCAACTGTTTTGGTGGCCGAAATCTTCACCAACAATAACTTTCTCTCTCTAAGTCGAAATCTGATGACCCCTTCTCTCCTCCACAAAAAAAAGAGAAAAATGAAGTTTGGTACTAGAATGTATTTTTTTTTAAATTAGAAAGACCGATTACCTAATATCTTAAAAAGATGGGGACTAAAATGAACTTTTCAAACAAATTATAGAGACGCCACTTATTTTATCAATGTTTTCCATTTCATTCCTCTGTCTTTCAATTCACCCCTCACAAAAAAGAAGAAGAAGATGTAATTGGGTTCTAATTTTGGCTAAAAATGGCTCAATTGTAAAAAAAAAAAGTTAGGCCCAAATTAAAATTTTTAATCCATAATGATTTGTGAGAGAGTGCACAGTGAAGGTGGGAACAGTGAAAACACTACAATTTATCTTTAACTTAATGGGGACCTTGTTTTCATATTTTCTATTTGTCAATAGTTTCTTATTATCACATGGTATATTAGGATTAAATTATATACTAACTAATTGGCCACCCCTCCATCACCGCCGATTAATAAAAGGCTTTTCATATGTGTGTGTGTGTATTGACATTGTCATGTCATGCACGACATCAGACGACGGATATAGCTTCTGGATCGAGGAAGTTTTGGATATATTTGAAAAATCATAAAAATATGATTTGAAAGGTTTAGGAGTCGCCACCTAGTATTATAGTAACTATAAAACCTAATGGTTTGTGAGAGTTTAAGTTGGGGGATTAGTTGTGTAATTAGAAGACTCATCATCCACAGTTTACCCTACCTATGGTAAGCTATATTATTTATTTATCTGATATAAACTAAAGTATTGCTGTGTTTTCTAACCGTTGATCTGTCTAATATTTAAGAAAAGTTCTTCTCAATAATGAGATCCATATTTTATCATGTTAAAATCCTAGCCGTTCTAGAATTAAAACATAAAAAAAATATCTTTTATAGAATATCGGGAATATATCTTACATATAAGTTCATAATCTTATATATTAAAAGAAACAAAGTAATTTTTTGGTGTTTTTAAAATATATGCCACGTTCTCATGGCTTTAATAAACTAGTTATTAAATCCAAAATGCATGAAAAAAGAGAGACTATTTTTGTAATTTTTAGTATGCTAAATTATGCATATATCATTTATTTTCAAGAAACGTGGCCATATATACACAAATAAAATTTTATTTTTTGTATTTATTCAAAATAAGAAATTTTTTATTTTTTTGTATTTTTTTCTAAAATTTTGAAGAAAGACATTTGTATTTAATATCAGGTCAGTATCTTATAATATAAATCTACAACCCAAATATTAAATAAAATGGTTGGAAAACACACAAGGGACCCATATAAAATTTTAAAATGGTTCATGAATTTTTTCATAGTTTTTGGAAATTATTTGAGGTTTATTTGGAAAAAATATAAAAATGAGAAAAGAAACACCGTTGGAAAATCAATAAGGTGTGTTTGTCAAACATGCTTTTTGCAAAAAATCATAGGCTTAAAAATTGTTTTAAGACTGTATTTGGCAAACACGTCTTAAGGATAAAATATAGTGTTTTTTCTTTTAAGAGTTTCATGTCAACCAATTGTTTTCTTAGCATAAATATACTCAATCCAGACTCGTGGGCTGAGCTTCCTGATCCAGAGGCCCAAACCTACAAACATGACCCAAAACCAGGAAACAAATAATGAAGATCAAAATATGAGAAAACGTTCAAATTTACTAAAAAGCATGAAGAACACTCAGATGAAACCTAGAAACTAAGATTCAATATCAAACCATATTATATCAAATTGAAGACGCATAAACATGTAAAATCAAAAGTAAAGCAATATTTTAGGGTTGGATTATCATGACAAACAACCTAAAGTCACAAGTGTTTAATTTTATGCAAAATATAAAATGAAGAAATTAAAGATCAAATGACATGATTTAAGTGTTTTTAAGCCTTTAAGATCCTAGATTAATTATCAACAAGTTAAAACGAATGTATAAGAGCCAACAATTGATCAAAAAAACATACAAAACATGACCTAAGACAATCTTCAATGAATGAATGTGAAACCCACAAAGCACAAAAACCTAGAAATGCCTAGCAAGGACTTTAAACCCAAAAAATGCCTAAAACCCAAAAACAACAACTAAAGCTCAAACATACTGTAAACCCAGAAAATGCCTAAAACCAATGTCATAACCCAATTTTTGACCTTTTATTTTAATTATTTTATTTACTGAAAAAATGATAAAAAAACAAGTAAAAATAAAATAATTGAAGAATGAATTAAAATTTAGGTTAAAGACAACATGATTGGAAGTTTAAAGATTTAATTAAACTCTTGACTAGTTTAATTAACCAAATCAAGGGTTTAATTGGAGAATTGATAAGTTTTGAGACTTAATTAAGCTTGAAAATTAATTTAATTAATCCAATCAAGGATTTAATTGGAGAATTGATAAGTTTTTGGAGTTAATTAAGCTTGAAATTAATTTAATTAATCCAATCAGGGACTTAATCGAAGAAATATCAAAGTTTAGGGTTTAATTGGGGTCCAAATTGCAAAAATTAAAATCCAAGGACTAACTTGAAAATGGTGCAGAAATGTAAGGATCCAATTATATTTTAACCAGGGGTTTGATTGCAAAATTAGAAGAATTACAAGGACCAAATTCACAGCCAGCAAAACAGGGTCGTTTTGCAACGACTGTTCACCGTCTCTTTACTCTGCCACGGCTCTGCCAGTAAAGGCAGAGACGTTTCGTCTGTTGGCAGCCACCGCGGACGTTTTCTTCATTGAAGGCGTTGGTTACGGAGCATTTAGGGGGGGCAGCTGTTACCACCACCGAGGCTGCCACTGGCTCTATAAAGGCTGAGCAAAGGCAACCTCACGAAGGAGACAAAAAAAAACAGAGCAAGACAGAGGGAAGAAACCCAGCAAAACAAAGAGAAAGAAAATACATAGAGCCAAAAAAAAAACAGAGAAAACGCAAACAAAGAAACCCAAAAAAACCAATATTAACATCACCGTCTCCTCAATTCCCCCCTGCAAATCAGAAAAAAGGAAGAACCCAAGCAGCAAGCTGTGACCTTCATCATCACCGAAACAAAAGAAAAACAGAAGGGGACAGTCATATACAGACGAGAACGAAATCACCGTGCTGCAAGCCTCCTCGCGATCTCCAGAAGCAGGTAAGCCGTTCTCATTCTCTCTTCATTCTTGTTTGGAATTGTGCAAATGTAAGAACTGTGCGAAGGTAATTTAATTACCTTCGCACAGTTGCTGCATGCGTGAAATTGCTTCATGCGTGCAGTTTAATTAACTCTGCCGGGCCACTGGTTTGGGCCAGTGGCCGGGGCCCAGCCCCTTTTAAGCTGAGCTGGGCTGGGCCCGACCAAAAAAAATTATAGATAATAAAAAAAATGAAAAGTGCAGAAATTTTTTTTCTGCATGTCTTAGAAATTTTTTTTTATCAATGTACTGGTGTAGAAATAAAAATTTCTCATGTTTTAAAAAAGTGTTTTTTTATTATTCACTGATATTAGGATCAGAAATTAAAAAAAAAAAATTTTTTTTAGGCTATGAATATTTATCAACGCCAGAGTTGGAATTATTTGTGGCGAAACTTTTAATTGGAATTATTTGTGGTGGAATTTTTATCAACGCCAGAGTTGGAATTATTCAAGATCGAATATTCACTGGCGCCAGAGTCAGAAATATTATAAACAAATCATCATAGCATAAGCGAATAAATGTTTAGCAATTTAAGACAAAATCAGCAATGCAGTTTGCCTCAGGCAGGACGTTTAAGGGGTGATAATATCTTCCCTTTTACGTAACCAGTTCCGTACCATAGAATCTCTGTTGACCAGTTATGGTTCCTAGTGACCATAATACTAGGTGGCGAATCCTTAAACAAGACATTTTTCCTTAAAAGAACTAGATGCCAGAAATCTGTTCTTTTTCCACTATCAAGAGAATTATTTTTAGGGCCACCGCGATGTCGGGTGCGATAGAATGGCGACTCCGCTGGAGACTAATGAACTAAGCTTTGCCTTTTGTTTGTCAATTGCTATAATGTTTGTTATGTTGTGTTTATTTGTTTATTTTTCTTGCATTTACTGCTTTAGCATGCATCCATGTGTATATTGTCATGCATCACGTTAAAAGCACATACCTTAAAATCTAGGATAAGTGGGGAAGCAACGGTACTCCAATGGCTTTAGCCTGGGTAAGACTTGTGAAACCATCTAACTCTCGCTTGATTGTTTACTTGGAAGTGGTTGATATGCCAAAGTGATATTACTCAGGGCCTCTATCTTCAAACTACTTGTAAGCCTCATATCGACCTTTCGAGGACGATCACTGAGCATGCAAGAGACCCTTTGAAACTAGGTAATGACCAACCCCTTGATGCACTAGGATCTTCCTACTAGGTTGTCACCCCATGAAGGACAAGTTTGCATTTCATACGTATTTTTTTAATCAATATTTTTGCATAAATTGCATGATTTACATCTAACAGGTTGAAATATAGGTTCCTTATTGGAACCCACCTATAACACTCGTTCAAGAAAAAGACAAATGGAAAACAAAGAAAACGCCTAGTTGGAAACCCAACATCAAAAAGAGATGGGCAATCTTAAAGAAGAAGTCGCAAGACTTACTAGTCTACTCGAGCAGGCCTTGAGAGATAAATCTGGAAAAGCAACACTAGCTCAGCCTGAACTTATGCTTGTAAATCCCTTCAATCCATAGAATATGGGGGCAAATGGGTTGTCATTTGATTTTCAACAAGCCATGCGTTTTCAACCAGCATACCCCACAAAAATATCGTTTACCATTGATTCTACAGAGAAGGAATCTCAAAAGGGCAAGAGGGTAAAAGAAGATGGTATGAACAAATTAGTTGCCCTAGAGCAAAGGTTGAGAGCATTAGAGGGAATTCACCTATATGATCCTATAAAGGCTGCTGAGATGTGTTTGGTGCCCAACATTGTCATTCCCAAAAATTTTAGAGTGCTAGAATTTGTCAAATATACGGGAACTCAATGCCCTATAACTCATCTTAAAGCATACTGCAACAAAATGGCCGAGATGGTTAATGATGAGAAACTGCTGATTCATTTCTTCCAAGACAGCTTGAGTGACGCTGTCCTCACATGGTATTTGCGGTTGGACAATACCAAGGTTAAAAAATGGAAAGACTTAGTTGATGCCTTCATGAGGCAATATAAGTTCAATATGGACATGGGCCCTGGTCGGTTAAGCTTGCAAGCTATGGAGAAGAACAACAAGGAGTCCATAAGAGAATAAGCCCGGAGATGGAGTGAGGTAGCTGCACAAGTTAATCCTTCTATGTTGGAAAAAGAGATGATTAGTTTATTTTCCAACACCTTTAAAGCTCCATACTTTGAATACTTGGTTAGAAGCTCTGCACAACATTTCACTGACCTGGTTGTTATAGCTGAGAGGGTTGAACAAGCCATTGGGTCAGGTAAGATTGCTAACCCGATCAAAAAGAATGGTTTCACGGGAAAAGAAAAGGACAGTGAAAGGGTTTGCCAAGGCACTTACCGTTCCTACAACTAATTTTTTCACACCGACTCCCATAAATCAATTATCTTGAAGATAAAGCTATGGTGATGTTAAGTCAAGAATGGTCTGCGTGTGACTGCAACTAAGTGTTGAAAAGATGCCCTTGTCGAGGAGAATGAATGATTGAATGATTCCAGAAATTCCAATCAATGATTGCTGAATGTTTAGCCCCTTTATATGTTACTTGCCAGTATTCATAGCCCAAGATGTTGTCATAAGTTCTTTGTTGTTGAGCTTCTTTTCCAAAGTTTCAATGAAAATAATGAGTTTGTCATTCAATCGTGTTTACGACCAAGAATTATTCATCTTCTTAAGAGAGTTTTCTTATAAGAACTCACGAATACACTTTTGAAGCCTCACGTGATCTCCTAGACGCAATTCATCTCTTGTACCAAAATCCATTTCCCTATTAGAGTTCTGAAAAATTGATCTGGCATTTTGATTTCAAAAATAATTTGATGTTCATTCAAAAATGATATTTTTAACATTCAATCGTGTTTACGACCAAGAATTATTCATCTTCTTAAGAGAGTTTTCTTATAAGAACTCACGAATACACTTTTGAAGCCTCACGTGATCTCCTAGACGCAATTCATCTCTTGTACCAAAATCCATTTCCCTATTAGAGTTCTGAAAAATTGATCTGGCATTTTGATTTCAAAAATAATTTGATGTTCATTCAAAAATGATATTTTTAACATTCTACTTGTATAATGACAGGTGAATCAAGCAACTCCATCATTGAGGTGACTAAATTATGGATAAAAAAAGAAAAAAAAAGAAAAAGAAATGAATAACCCTTACCTCATGACTCTTGAATCATGTGTTTTTAAATGTATGAATAATGGTATGTAGTGAACTCATTGCTCATGACCCATGAAATGCATCTTTGCAAAGACCAAACCATTACACTAGATGACGTCAAAGTTTATTGATCATAGCTGCTTGCGCTTGAAATGAGAAAAGGTCATCTTTGTTATTCCTTTCACATTCTGAAATAAGTACATCCCTTGCAATCCCTTTTTGAGCTTGAATAATTTTTCTTTCATGAAAAAAATTCCGACTAGGATCATACCCCACACTGGGGAGCAAGAGAAAACTTCAATGAGAAAAGAGAAAAAGTCGTGAGAAAGCAAAAAAAAGGCATAAAAGCTCAAGAAACTCAAATGCTGGGGGGCATGACCAAATCACTAGAAAAAGTGACATTTAAGATAAAGTGAGTATGCCCTAGTAAAGCAATAAAAAAAGAAGCAGCAAAAGAAAATATGAATAACATCAATAGTCAAACTGTTGATAGTGATCCTTAGTCTTTGAAACCCTGAAACACTCTTTAAGCCTTATGAATACTTTTCTTTCATAGCCAAAAACCACAGCCTACATTATGTGCCTGTAGAAGTCCTTTCTAATCAAGCAAGCAAGCAACCTAGAACAATAAACAATGCTCTCAAAATGCAAAGAATACTTTTTCATAAGATTATTGATATCAAGAATAAACTACTCATTATTATTCATGCTGATAAAAATGAAAGTTCAAAAAAGAGACAAGTTTTTCTCATACAAAACCTCGAGTTTTTTTTCTCGAGCCCTCCACTTTGAAAACCTATAAAAACAAAAGGTCATCTCATGACGTATTTTCACCGAAGACCTCATTGCCAAACACAAGAGCAAATAATCTCTTTTCCAAGAAAGAAAATAACCAAGGAGTTGCAAGATTTCAAAAGCAAATTGTTTTAGACTCACATTGAAATAATTTTTGTTTTCAAAATGCAAGATCAAGATTTCAAGATTTATTCTAGACTCATACTCCTTCACCAAACTAAAAAGGAGAGAAATGAGAGAATGACTTCTTAAAACTATTATTTGTCTAAGTTGCTGACAGAGCACACTTACAGGCTATGACCAATACAAGGGGGTAACATTGTGTTTAGAAGGAAAAATTCTAGAAAAGAAGATGGAAATTTCCTTCAACCAGATAAGGGGGCATTTTGATTTACAAAAGACAGCTTGATCCTTTCAGCAAGCGACACTGAATGTTTTTAGCAGTGAAACGAGGAGTAATGAGTGATCTTCTTAAATTATTTGACGAGACAGAAAATCTTTAACAAGCAAGTGGGTCACGATGGGCACCACAAAGGCTGAGTTGTGTAAACATATCTGGAAATAGATTTACATGGGCCAACTCGAGTGGGCTAGAAGCCAAGCGACAAAGAGGACCCAAATTAGAGGTAGCAAGTCCTCATCAATCAAACGACAAGAAGATTAAGAAGAAATGGGGGCCTATATTTCAAATCAAGTAAAGATGCATGCATATCATCTAAACTTTGAGACATTGGATAATGAGTTTTGCAAATTTCATAAGAGAAAACTCTGAAGGAATCCATCAAGTGGAAAGCCAACTTGAAATGGCCAAAGATCGAAATTGCTGTTGAAAAATTTTCATTTTTGAGAAATTTTCAATCTGGGCAGGCCACCCATGAGAATTACGCCACCTGAAAAATCTCTATGTTTTTCCACCTCCTTCAAATGCGCCTTCGAGCCTTCGATCATCTTTTTTAAGGCATCTTTGAGCCCTTGACCATTCAAGGTAGTGTGTTTTCTAACCCTATCTCTTTTTTTTCGAGAGCATCTTCAAGCCCTTATTTTCTTTTTAAGCGCGCCTTTGAGCCCTCGTTTCTTTTCAAGTGCGCCTTCGAGCCCTCGACCATTCTTTGGAGTGCGCCTTCGAGCCCTCACCTCTTTCGAGTGCGCCTTCAAGCCCTCGACCATCCTTTCGAGTGCGCCTTCAAGCCTTTATTTCCCTTTCTCTTTCTACTGGGCAGGTAACCTATTACAATGTGACCATCCTGAAAAATCCTTGAATTTTTCCATTGGGCAGGTAACCCATTACAATGTGACCATCTTGAAAAATCCTTGTATTTTTCCACTAGGCAGGTAACCCATTACAATGTGACCAATTTGAAAAATTCTCGTATTTTTCCACTAGGCAGGTAACCTATTACAATGTGACCACTTTTAAAAAATCCTCGTATTTTTCCCCACTGGGTAGGTAACCCATTACAATGTGACCAATCCGAAAAATCCTCGTATTTTTCTCTCTGGGCAGGTAACTCATTACAATGTGACCATCTTGAAAAATCCTCGTATTTTTCCACTGGGCAGGGAACCCATTACAATGTGACCATCTTGAAAAATCCTTGTATTTTTCCACTGGGCAGGTAACCCATTATAATGTGACCATTCTTGAAAAATCCTCGTATTTTTCCACCGGGCTGGTAACCCATTACAATGTGACTAATCTGAAAAAATCCTCGTATTTTTCCATTACAATGTGACCAATCCGAAAATCCTTGTATTTTTCTCCCTGGGCAGGTAACCCATTACAATGTGACCACTTTTGAAAAATCCTCGTATTTTTCCCCACTGGGCAGGTAACCCATTACAATGTGACCAAAACGAAAAATCCTCGTATTTTTCTCTCTGGGCAGGTAACCCATTACAATGTGACCATCTTGAAAAATCCTCGTATTTTTCCACTGAGCAGGTAACCCATTACAATGTGACCATCTTGAAAAATCCTCGAAGTTTTCCACTGGGCAGGTAACCCGTTACAATGTGACCATTCTTGAAAAATCCTCGTATTTTTCCACTGGGCTGGTAATCCATTACAATGTGACCAATTCGAAAAAATCCTCGTATTTTTCCATTACAATGTTACCAATCCGAAAAATCCTCGTATTTTTCTCCCTGAGCAGGTAACCCATTACAATGTGATCATTTTTGAAAAATCCTCGTATTTTTCCCCACTGGGCAGGTAACCCATTATAATTTGACCAATTTGAGAAATGCTCGTATTTTTCAAACATAGGGCATGTCGCCTAGAACAATTAGACCATTTCCGAAATTCTTCACATTCTTTTATCATCGGGCAGGTTGCCCAAAACAATTTCATCCATTAAAAAAAACAAAACAAAAAACAAAAAAAGGTGGGTCGTCTTCCAAATGACTTGTTTCTTGATTTCTACATCTCTCTGTAAAGGTCGTGTGTCAATCTACGTTTTCGAAGTTTTCAAGACTAAAAAAAAAAAAGGAAGCAAAGGTTCTTTCTATATCTACTTTTCTTTATAAATTTATTACACAAAGCTAAAAGAGAATGAAATTTTCTAATATCTTTGCATAGTAAATATTATAAAGAGGGGGCAACTGTCATAACCCAATTTTTGACCTTTTATTTTAATTATTTTATTTACTAAAAAAATGATAAAAAAAACAAGTAAAAATAAAATAATTGAAGAATGAATTAAAATTTGGGTTAAAGGCAACATGATTGGAAGTTTAAAGATTTAATTAAACTCTTGACTAGTTTAATTAACCAAATCAAGGGTTTAATTGGAGAATTGATAAGTTTTGAGACTTAATTAAGCTTGAAAATTAATTTAATTAATCTAATCAAGGGTTTAATTGGAGAATTGATAAGTTTTTGGAGTTAATTAAGCTTAAAATTAATTTAATTAATCCAATCAGGGACTTAATCGAAGAAATATCAAAGTTTGGGGTTTAATTGGGGTCCAAAGTGCAAAATTTAAAATCCAAGGACCAACTTGAAAATGGTGTAGAAATGTAAGGATCCTATTATATTTTAACCAGGGGTTTGATTGCAAAATTAGAAGAATTACAAGGAGCAAATTCGCAGCCAGCAAAACGGGGTCATTTTGCAACGACTGTTCACCATCTCTTTACTCTGCCACGGCTCTGCCAGTAAAGGCAGAGACGTTTCGTCCGTTGGCAGCCACTGCGGATGTTTTCTTCATTGAAGGCGTCGATTACGGAGCATTTAGGGGGGCAGCCGTTACCACCACCGAGGTTGCCACTGGCTCTATAAAGGCTAAGCAAAGGCGACCTTCCGAAGGAGAAAAAAAAACAGAGCAAGACAGAGGGAAGAAACCCAGCAAAACAGAGAGAAAGAAAATACATAGAGCCAAAAAAAACAGAGAAAACGCAAACAAAGAAACCCAAAAAAACCAACATTAACATCACCGTCTCTTCAATTCCCCCTGCAAATCAGAAAAAGGAAGAACCCAAGCAGCAAGCCGTGACCTTCATCATCACCGAAACAAAAGGAAAACAAAAGGGGGCACTCATACACAGACGAGAACGAAATCACCATGCTGCAAGCCTCCTCGCGATCTCCAAAAGCAGGTAAGCCGTTCTCATTCTCTCTTCATTCTTGTTTGGAATTGTGCAAATGTAAGAACTGTGCGAAGGTAATTTAATTACCTTTGCACAGTTGCTGCATGCGTGAAATTGCTTCATGCGTGCAGTTTAATTAACTCTGGCTTGCGGGGCCTAGCCAGCTCCTTTTAGGCTGAGCTGGGCCTGGCCCGGCCGAAAAATATAGATAATAAAAAAAATGAAAAGTGTAGAAATTTTTTTTTGCATCTCTTAGAATTTTTTTTTATCAATGTACTGGTGTAGAAATAAAAATTTCTCATGTTCTAAAAAGTGTTTTTTTTTATTATTCACTGATATCAGGATCAGAAATTAAAAAAATATATTGTTTTTAGGCTATGAATATTTACCTACGCCAGAGTTGGGATTATTCGTAGCGGAATATTTACCAACGCCAGAGTTGGAATTATTCGTGGCGAAACTTTTAATTGGAATTATTTGTGGTGAAATTTTTACCAACGCTAGAGTTGGAATTATTCGAGATCGAATATTCACTGGCGCCAGAGTCAGGAATATTATAAACAAATCATCATAGCATAAGCTAATAAATGTTTAGTAATTTAAGACAAAATCAGCAATGCATTTTGCCTCAGGCAAGACGTTTAAGGGGTGATAATATCTTCCCTTTTACGTAACCAGTCCCGTACCATAGAATCTCTGTTGACCAGTTAGGGTTCCTAGTGAGCATAATACTAGGTGACGAATCCTTAAACAAGAGATTTTCCCTTAAAAGAACCAGATGCCAGAAATCTGTTCTTTTTCCACTATCAAGAGAATTATTTTTAGAGTTACCGCGATGTCGGGTGTGACAACCAAAATACAACAACCAAAGCTTAAACACGCCCAACACAATTTGCTTGAACCATTAAAACAACGAGAAACAACAAATCAAGAGCAAAACAACAAGCAAAATCCATAATGACAACAAGCAAAATACCATTCTCTATACATAAACATTGTTCTATTGATTAAATTTATTGTCTTGAAGCTTAAACAACTTGCATACAACTTCAACAAACCCAGCAAGGTATCCTAAAACAACATAATCCATAACAATATCAAAACTTAACATAACTTGAACAAGGCAATCCAACAAAACTTGAACAATACAAGCTATTTTCAAAGCATGCTTATACATCTCAAAACAAATATTCAATGGATTTTAAAACTAACAAATGACTTCAAATGATGCTTAACAATCATTTTGAGCAGTAAATTAAAAGAAAAAATAGAAAGGAGAAGATGGGTATGCTAATTGAGCTCCACCCCCTCATCAAAATTTGAAAGTTTACCTTGTAAAGAGAATATGGTTTTCTCCTCTAAATTCTTTAATTCTTTCCTTTTGAATTTCAGTTTCTTTTCGATATAGATTCCACGTTTTCTTTCTCAACAAATCAATCTTTATAACTTTCCCTTCAATTCTATTTTAGCTGTCCTCTTAATTTATATGCATTTCTTTTCTTTTTATCTCTATGATTTTCTCTTGGATTTCTCCCTTCTCTATGTGATTTCTTCTCCTTTTACAGCCCCAAAATGACAGGTGGTTATGAAATCACTTGTGGGTTTGAAGGTGGTTTTCCAAAACTAAATCATAGGGGATTCCTTCATTTGATATGCCGGGAGACCATTCTTTTCTCTTCTTCGTCTGTTTTCCCTCCCCTAGATGTCTAACAAACTCTTAGAACTTCTAGAATAGATTGGGAACTTCATAGCTGAAACATTGTCAAAAATGAGTGATTGAGGGTGCATTTTCCATAAATTTATCGTGGCAAATAGGAGATTATGGAAGCCAAATAAACCATATACCTCATAAAAGGGATATATATAACTAATATGAGGATCAAATCTTATCTGATTTAGAGCTTTAAAACTCCACATTCATTGATTGGAAGGTGAGCCATCAATCAGTTTGAAATTGTCAGATGCAAGGGAGGCTAATTGGGGACAAGATGTTGTTGAGTTCATTGAGCCAACATGTGATGAGGATAACTGATCCTTGTAGAGGAAATGTTTCCCAACCAAGTGGTGGTGGTTGGAGCCTTTGAGGTGGTCGGAGATGCCACATTTATTCGTTTGAATGTGGCAACTCGATTAACCTTCTTGGCTGAAGAAGACAATAAAACAAGAACAAACGATGTGTCACTCAATTTCTTCATTAAAATAAGTGACAAGTTGCCTACTTAAACCCTAAAATTAGGGTTTTCTAATTTGGAATTTGATAAATTTCAACTTGGTCCATGTTATCCTAATTTAAGCTCAAACATCCTTAATTGGGACAAAACTGATTAATTTTATGCAATTAAGCCCTGCCAAAAATCAATTGAAACCCCTCAAGTTTGATATCTTTTTCAAAGTAGTCCTTTTTTAATTTGTTCTATTTACTCTCCAATTAAGCCTTAAAATTAGATTTTCTTCAATTTAGTCCCTGAAAAAGTTTGGTATAGTCCTCAATGTTACACGCCTTTTACAGACAGGTCTTTGGACTTGAATTTCTTCATTTTAACCCTTAATTGACCTCTAAATATTGATTTTCTTGCAATTTCACATCTAATTTCATTCAATTAAGTTTGTAAAAATTAAGTCTGGTTTTCCAAAATTGCAATCTTCTCAATTAATCTCAAATTAAGCTTCCAAACTTAATTTTTCATCAATTAAATTCTTAATAAAATTAATTTGACTCATTAAAATTCTAATTAAGTCTTTACACTTAATCAACTCTTTTAATTTTGACCTAAATTAATTTATAAACTTAATTAGTTCCCGTGATTAAATCAAATTAGTCTACTAAAAATCTAATCAAGTCCTTGAACTTAGATTTTATAAAAATTCATCCAATATTCATCTTGAACTTGCATTGTCTTTCACATTTAGATCTTTCAAAGGCTCATTTGAGTTTCTAAAATTGCCATAGCTTCAATTTGGTCACTCCATTTCTCATTTACGCGTGGATCCTTCTTCAACTTGCTCTTGCCAACCAAGTCGCTTGTATTTTTATTTTTTCAGCCTTTTCTTTTACTTTTTTATTTTTGTATTAAAAAAAAAGAAAAATTTTGAGGAATCTAAAATTGAATTATGACAAACATAATAAACACACATATATGTATAATATTTATCATTTAATACATATATACACATACTTCAAGCATATGTGTGTTGATATTACTAATTTAATAATAATAATCGAATAATAGATACCCGAAACTCCGTAACTAGAATATAAACATCTAAAATTTTTAATCGATAAATAATAAATAATGTTTGAATATAAAAAACCCGACCCGTAAATACCGATTAGCATCCCTGATTAACTTCTATCACATATTATCCAAAATTTTGCATCCCACTTGCAAATTATTACATTTTGCA
>Ga0325414_1003427_pt1 | contig 16464 bp, 7 predicted proteins | sample PopdelMetagenome_8_FD_206183 | JGI IMG/M metagenome (GOLD analysis project Ga0325414, IMG submission 206183) | Populus deltoides microbial communities from Bellville, Georgia, United States - Leaf-PdKOR-R3 | ecosystem: Host-associated > Plants > Phyllosphere > Phylloplane/Leaf | place: USA...
TGACTTGGGTAAAGGCTATAGAGAAAAAAGAGTTGCTAGGGTATGATAGAAACGACTAAGGCGAGCATACGAAGTGATACTTAGTATACTGTATAAGATATGATGAAGTGAGAATAATAAATTGCGAGGTGAGAATAATATCATTATAATTTTAAATGAGTAATAATTGCCAGAATGGTTTTGCCATGGAAGGGACAATTTATTGCACAGCCGGTAGCTGTATCCTCCTCCCTCAGTCAATCTCTTGTCAAAGCATCTCATGATGACCCTTGAACGCAGGGGACCTAGTGGATGTCAAATTGTTAATAATTAACCTCTGTGAACAATGAAAATGACTGATGATCCAAAATGGCAGTACTTTATTTGTCCTTTTCTTATTTATTGTCGTCCGATGTCTCTTACCCTCTGGGCTCCTCAGAGGACCATCTTTTGTTTTTTTGTCGCATGAAGCGGAAGGAAAAAGACAGAAGAAATTAATACTCACATGCAGGCCAGATCAAGTTGTGCTTGTGGGCACACATCCCCATGCTTTAGACTCCCCAATCATCCATCTTCAATAATTGCTTTGCTGTGTGACCTCACACTGTACTATATAAACACTCTTCCATGGCCCAAACTTTAGAGAGAAGCCTTTTCGAAAATGTGGAACCGCCTCCCATCGGATCTCCTTGCTAACATCTTCTCCTTCCTCTCTCCGGACTCCTTGGCACGTGCCAAGACAGCATGCCGGTACTGGCGCACGTGTGCCAATTCATACCCATTGAGCACCGCCGCATCAATGGTCCGGCACCACCAAGCATGGTTTGTAGCTCTGCCCACACGCAGTCGTGGGCTATGTTGCTATCTTCACAATCCAAATATCGACAAGTGGCACGTCTTATCTCTCGATTTTCAACCCCACCCGACCCGACCCATTGCCTCGATAGGGAGCCTAATCCTTTCAAGACCCACAGATTCTACAACTCTCCAATTAGCTATAAGCAACCCTTTCACTAAGGAATTCAGGTGCCTTCCAATGCTGAAGATTGCAAGGACTAATCCAGCTGTTGGTGTTGTGATCTTAGGCCCAGCCCAACACGGCCCATCTTTACATTTTCGAGTCTATGTAGCAGGAGGGATGTCCGAAGCTCCACGTGGAGCTGCCACGTATGAGCCCACAATGGAAGTGTACGACTCGGAGGATGACGCGTGGAGAATTGTGGGGTCAGTGCCAGTGGAATTTGCGGTGAGGCTAACGGTCTGGACCCCTAATGAGAGTGTCTATTCTAAAGGGGTGCTATATTGGATGACCTCGGCCCGGGCTTATAGCATAATGGGCTTTGAGATTAGGTCCAATAAATGGCAGGAATTGAGTGTGTGCATAGCAGATAAGCTTGAATTTGCCACATTAGCTCAGCTCAATGGGAGGCTGACACTTGTCGGTGGCACGAGTGGTGGCGATGCCTGTGTGTGGGAGCTGGATGAAAGACACGCGTGGTGTTTAAAAGAGAAGATGCCAGTTGAATTGACAAGGAAACTTTTAGGGGGGAAGGCGAGCTGGGCTACAACTAAATGTGTAAGGGGTGATGGGGCTATATGTTTGTACAGAGACCTTGGTTCAGGAATGGCGGTGTGGAGAAAGGTTGGCGAGAGAGGTAGATGGGAATGGTTCTGGGTAGAGGGTTGTTGTTCAATAAAAGGCAAACGAGTACAAAACTTGCCGATCAAAGGTGTTCTGATTCCTCCCAATCTTGCTCCTTCTTGTGCGTTCTCCAAGCAAAGATGATGAGGAATTGTGCGGATGTGCTGTGAATCTAGCAGCAGCGTAGCAGTAGGGCCTTCGCCAGGGCCTTGTCCCTCTTTCATTTGCAATGTAATATATATATTAACAGTTGAGTGGTAATTGGCTTGTGAATCGTGGATTCTATGCGAAAGGAATAATTCTCTTTTGAGAACAAAGGATTCGTGAGCTCGGGGTATTTGCACTGACGTTCCTCGCCTTTGAAATTTATTAATCAAATATATTATTTGCACTAAAAATTGTAACTTCTCCATTTACGAGGAATCTGCTTCTCATGGTGTAAGTGTTCTGAGCAAGATATGGTACTGTAGTTGTAAGAGTCACAGCCAATGTTCCAATGGGTTTTGCATGCTTAGTGTCTTCAGGTGAGCAGATATATTAGAGCCTGCCATAGTTTCTGTCACAGCAAGGAAAAATAGGCCACCCAAGGTGCTGAAAGAAGTTGAAAATGAATTTTCCAAGCTTTAAAGAAACACTTTGTTGATACACTAGAATTTGCAGGCAATGTAAGTGTATTTGGTAAGGAAGGGAGATCAGGACAGTCTTGTCTGAAAAAAACATGAAAACTGTGAAAGTTACAATTTACATTCGACACCCATTTCATGCTTCATATACACATGACCATATAATGGCCAGACGATGGTAATGATAGAGGATGGCGCGGCAAAAAGTGAAAGTGTGTCGAGCACAACCTTCATTCCAAGGAGTTCAAATCATTGAACTTGTAATCGGCAACTGCTTAATTTCTAGCTTGTGATTCCTTTTCATCTGAAGCCATTTATCACAAATCCATTTCCTTTAATATATCAAAATAACTCATAAACCTCGGGATAATTTAAACTGAACTTTGCTTTACTTCATTAAATTAAATTAAATGAAAGCAAATATAAGATCCCAATATTTTTTTTAAAAAAAAGGAAAGAAAGATGGATCCAAATCTAATGGTGCCTTTTTACTTGCTACTCAAATTTCAAGACAGCAGCATTCCCTTACCTTAAATGCCAAGCAACCATTTCTATGGACATCTCTATAAATTTTTAGAACACGTATTTTCTTTCTTTACTGCTGTTGATTTAACGGCACCATAGCCCATTGGCTTACTCGTCACCACCCTCGAGTGACATTAACCGATGGAGAGTTATAATGCTATCATTGAGAAAAAGGACCGTATTGGAAAAAAGAAAGCATAAAAGGGATCACGCTAAGAACAAATGAAGAGTACAGGTACCAAACGCTTATTAACAACATTTTCCAGTTGCATCATCTCGACCGCCTATTTTGACGGATTGTCACAGTCACATAATGGACAAACCTACGTCGGAGAAGTAAGAGACTGTTCTCACAATTCTGTTGCATATACGGTATGAATAATTCCCTAATAAACGTCTTTTGTTGATCTGTTAAGTACACCACTTGTTTCTTCAAGGTCAAACCTGCATGGTCTTCAGTTTCTTGATTTAGGAGCTGGGTTGAGTTTCTCTCTTTTACGGCATTTCACTTGTATCGGAGACTCTGCTGTTTTTGCTTTTCTACTCTTAGAGTGGATGTAGATCATCTGCACTGAAGTGGGTTTTTCCTTTCTGTGAATAATCTTTGTTTAACACGTTGGAGAAAATGTTTGTTAATGAATGAGTAGGTGGTGATAATTGAATTTAAAGTGGAAAAACATAGGAGGTTTAAAGGGGAGTTTGTGTATTTGATAGGCAGTGGATTATGGTTTCTGCTTAGCTTTTAACTTGATTGAATTCTCTAATTCCAAGCGCATCTTTTGTGGAACTGTGAACTCTTATTGCTAGTTTCTTTCCTTCGTGTTTAATCTGTTGGATCAGCTAGCATAAGAAATTTCATTGATATAATTAACCTGGAAAGTTTTGCTCATCAAATTTGTTTCTGGAGTTGAATTTTTTTTTTCTCTCTTTTGGTTAGATTAGTAGAGTTGATTTTCACAACTCCGTGGACAAGATATGGATTTTCTTGGAGTATCCTGAAACTGCCCTCTTGTATGTTGTGAGAATTCCCTGAATCTTGAATTTTTAACTCATTGTCCAATTTGGCTAGATTGGGTTGTTGCTGTTGCTGGTTCAACTTCTATTTGCTGGGGACTGCAACAATCCAGTTTCTTCCTCCTAAATGAGGAGAATTCTACTTCTTACCCTGGATCAGTTGGGGTTTTGTATCAAACATGACTAGAGGTTTGGGGACATTTATACAGTGGAAGAATATTGGGAATACTGCATGCTCTGTCTTTCTGAGTAGCAATGGAAGCTTTGCAAGTTATTTCTTCTGCAACAGAAATAATCTCAAGTATGGTAGGGGTTGTCAGTGCATTAGATCAGGCTTCTAGGAATCTTGATGAAGCTCCTAAGAAAATCCGAATGCTAGAGGAATTTGTCTATGATCTTGAGAACTTGACGCGTCAAATTAAGCAAAAACATGTCTACAAGCTTCATAACCCCCAGTTAGATCACCAAATCCAAAGCTTGAATGTGCTGATAGAACGAATGCATCCAAACATTATGAAGGCAAGAAGGATTGTGTCAAGAAGTAGGGTAAAGAATTTGGCCAAGGTCGTGTGGAGTTCTATGGCGGGAGACCCTCTTAGCAAACTGATAAATACCATTAGAGATGATTTGAATTGGTGGTTTGAGTCTCAAAGGTTTGCCCAACATGTTCAGATGGTGATAGAATCAACAGCACAGGATGTCCCAGTTCGATTGAAAATAAAGGTTGAATTAGGATGGCCAATTTCTAGTAAATGCCACTTTGTGAGAAACTTATTGGAACAAGAAGTTTCTCATCGGGTTCTTCTAATTGTTGGGTTATCGGGTATCGGAAAGTCATGCTTGGCTCGACAAGTAGCTTCTAACCCTCCTACTCAGTTTGTGGATGGAGCAGTTGAACTTGGATTTGGCCAATGGTGTAGTAGAAATGCTTGCAATGGAAATAAGGATGAATACCAGAGACGTCTTGCAAGAAAAATCTCTAAATTTCTGGTGCAAATTGGATTTTGGAAGAAGATTAGAGATGAAGATAATGGAGATCTTGAATATGTTTGCTGTATTCTTCAAGAAGCACTGTATGGAAAGAGCATTCTCATACTTCTTGATGATGTGTGGGAGCAGGATATAGTTGAGCGGTTTGCACGGCTGTATGATAATGATTGCAAGTATTTAGTGACGACAAGAAATGAAGCTGTATGTGAAATAACAGAAGCCGAGAAGGTTGAGTTGAGCAAAGATGACACAAGGGAGATAAGCAAGGCAATCCTTCAATACCACAGTCTACTTAGCGTGGAAGAACTACCGGTATGAGTCAAATAAACCCTCTTTCCCTTTTTTTTTTTTTCTTTTTTTTTTTCCTTTCTTGTAAATTTTTCTAAGTGGCTCGGACTTTAATTTTTCTTTCCATCTCTCCAGTTTTTTCTCCTACTCAGTTTTATTGTGCATTGCCTGTTTATTTTCTTTTAATATACTCAAAGATCTGTTTCTGTTTTTACATGATAAGTTTGTCATCTGTGAGAGTCTCTTTGAATTTTCATTCAGGATTACAAACCACTGAAGAAATGATGTTAACCTCTCTATCGAATCTCTGTCCACACATTTTTCTCTAGCATAGGTCCAATGTCACAATTTCTTTGTAGATACAATAAGAACTTGCACACTTGCGTGCTGTAACTCTTGAAGATGGGAATTAAGCATTTTGTGTTCTTGTTTCTAATGAATTTTTTTTTTCTGCATGTGCAAGCGAGACAACTTTGTATCTGTGCAAATTTTCAAGTGCATTACTATCAAACTTCTACAATTCTCATTTTGAGTGATGCTAATGTAGCTGCGAGCCTCATTGATTGCTGCTAAAAGATTTTTGACACGCACACACATACATATATGGACTGCATCCTTGTGTTGGCATATAAGTTATATGCAACATCCAAGTAGAAATTAACTAGGCATAAAAAGTGGTGTCACGTTGCTGATTTGATTCATAAATTCTTGGATCTTTCTTTTTATTTTTTCTTCTTTATTTGGCAGGGCGTAGCAGAGACCTTGCTTGAACGCTGTGGCCACCACCCTCTGACAGTTGCTGTTATGGGTAAAGCTCTTAGGAAAGAAGTAAGAGCTGAGAAGTGGGAAAAGGCCATCACAAACTTATCAACCTTTGCCACATGTGCACCTGGTCCTGTCTCATATGTAAATGAAAAGGAAGCTGAGAGCACCTTAACTATTTTTGGGTCATTTGAGTTCAGTCTTGAAGCTATGCCTAGAGATTCTAAAAGGCTCTTCATAGCTCTAGCTTCCCTTTCATGGGCAGCACCTGTACCGGAAGCTTGTCTGGAGGCTGTTTGGTCTGTTCTTGGGGAGGAGAGATTGTTCCCTCTTATTGTCTGCAAGCTTGTTGAAGGTTCTTTGCTGATTAAAACGGAGATGGATCCTTTGTACCTAGTTCACGATATGGTTTCTTTGTATCTAGATAGCAAGGCAGATGACTCTACCGAGATACTACTAAATGAATATTCACCGGAAGAAACTGCTATTATTTGTCCTTGGCTGCTTATTTTTGGAAGAGAAAACGTCAAAAGGATTGCTGAAGAAAGGACAGAGTTTTTGTTTAATGTCTTGGAAGAAAAGCAGGTGGTAACTACCTTAGAAGCACTCATCCAAGCTTTAATGACTAGCAAATCCATGTCTGAGCTCGAAGTTAGCAGGGAAAGGTTTAGTAGAATACTAGGCCCTAGGATTGCAGACTTGATCTCAACTGATTCTTTGAGTCTCATTGCAGTGACTACAGAAGCCATCACAAATATATTCAGTACGAGTGATTACTGCAATTATTTTCCTTCCCTTGAGACTACTGGTGCAATCAATAAGCTGGCAACAACACTGCAGGAATGTGAGGAGGACCCCATAACTCAAATCCACGTATTAATCGTCCTTGCAAAGCTCGCGGAATTTGGAAGCCTTGAGACAGTTGATAAGGTGCTCGAGAGCATTCCCTTTAACCAGCTAGCTGATTTGCTCTCCCCCAGTGCTGAGATATTGCATGAGAGCATGTTTACAGTGTTGTACTCTTTGACCAAAGCTGGAAAGTCGAATGCTGTTGAGAGAATGTTCGCTTCTGGGATCGAGAAAAAACTTATTAAACTTCTTGAGAATGGATCTGAAGTTCTACAACACCATGCTATTGTCATACTGAAGGGATTTTACGAGGTGGCTCGCGATCCTGGAAGTGGTTCTCTTCATCCATCTAATCTAAATCTTCTGCCATGGCAAGTTAGGCTTCGTCTAGAAACTTTTGTTCTGTCAGATCAAACTGTTCCTCATACGCCAAAGACACAATATTTTGAAGATCTCATTTATAAGCTATCAGATGGAAATATCAAGCAGATATTGCAGGCAATGCAAGATCTCATACCAATTATTGAGAAGGCAGTTGATTCTAGAATTAGAGAAATGATTTTACAAAGTCCCCTAGTCAAAAGGCTATCAGAACTTCTGCAAAGTAGGCACTCAGAACAGAACTCACTGAGATCTGAATCTGCCTTCTTACTGATGAAGCTAGCTTTGTCTGGTGGAGAACCTTGCATTACGAAATTTCTAGACCATGAAATTATCCCCGAGCTAGTTAAGATGATGCAATGCAATGTTGCGGAGCTGCAGGATTCAGGCTATACAGCACTGCACCAAATGCTTTATGGAAATGGTGGGATCCTTGTATTGCATATGATCTTTAAAACAGGTCTAGTGGATAGGATGGTTGAATCATTAGACAGAAAATCAATAAAGACACGAGAAGTGAATGTTCATTGCATTTTGGATCTTGTTGAGCTAGGAAATAAATCCTGCTTAGAGAAAATGCTGTCATCACAGGTGGTGGAGAAGCTTGTAAGATTGGAAAAGGTCACCGGGGGATCTGGCGAAACAATAGTCGGATTTCTCGAAGGCATGGACAAATGCAAGGATCTGTCAATGATGGAGCGTAAGGTGATAAAGCAACAAGTGGTTAGGAAGGTCAGGGCCTCCTTGAAAGGGCATAAACTTGGTTCTCAAATATTAGCATCAGTAGATGCTTGTATGTCCGAGCGTTCAAAAGGTTCCAGTAGTAGTGGTTGTGGTAGATACAGAAAGTAATAATCAGGTATGAGAACAGATGAGTTTTTTTTTGTCCTTTTCTATAGTTTACTCTTCATGCTGGCCTTGAATCAATACTTGTAAACATGTCATTTTGAAATTATGAATACTATTTATTTTTACTCAATAGAGAATAAGAGAATAGTATAAATTATTTATAATCTAATTGGCATAGATAACATCAAAGCTGAGGTAACATTTCTTGGCAGTGCGGCCAGGTTTGTCACAAACTTGACAGTAAAGGGGTTCCCGATTGAACTGTCTTCGTCCAGTGTGATAAGAGGTGAAGTTACTAGAACAATGATAGCTACCACGCCCCCTCCCTCGAAAACTACATGGCCTGTAGGTATGTTTGCAGTTTGCTGACGAGTAGACATATTTGCAGAGTCATCAATAATAAGACTAGTTGAGTTATTAGCTGCAATGTGAGACTCTGGTGTTATAAACAAGGAATAAAGTTCCTTAAAGTATCATTATCTTTTAAATTGAGATGACTTTTTTATATGGTATTAGAATTTTGTTGATTACGTGGTCATAAATTTAAATCTCATCATTCGTATTTTAATTAATAAAAATTAAGTATAAGGTAGTATGAGGTTGTGCAAGTTTAAAGCCCAAATGATTTTTACTTGAGGGGGTATGTTAGAGAGTAATTTAAAACTATTCTTGAAACCTCACCTAATAGCTTTAATTTTTATGTTGAGATAGTTCTTTGATATAGTATCAGAGCTTTGATAACCATACGATCACGAATTCAAATCACATCACTCCCTTATTATCTCTTCTAATTAATATCTAATTAATAGCACAAGGTAGTGTGAGCATATGCAACCTAAAGAGCTTTCTCTTGAGAGAATATGTTAAAAAATAATATAAGTCATATTTTGAAACCTCATCTAACAAAATTATTAGGCTGAAATAATTCTTAATTTGACTCTCCTTTTATTTTGTGAGTGCCAAGTCCACGTATCATTGCCATGGCAACAAACAACTGTCATAGTGAACACTGTAGAAAATGTTTGATAGGTTCCATCCTCTACTTGGCGCTGATACAATCTCTTTCTCTTTTTAAAAAAAAGAACATCAACTAATTGTAGACATTGTGTAGCGGAACTAGGGAAGAGTTCTATGATGATCTAGTTTATCAATATTTTGGCTCTACAATGATCATTTTACGAACAAGCTTTTAGATGTTTGTATCTGTTTCTATGAATGGAATGTGCATTCAGAGGAAAATAGTTTCAAAATTAAGTAAAATCAACACGTAAAAGACAGTTTTGGTGATAAACTATTGGGTTTCTCTAGATAAAATCCAAAGTAAATGAAGGAAGACAATGACAACGAAAAGCCTATGCTTCAGGAGAGGTAGCTTTTAGCCCAAAGTCTTCTTTAATGAAAACTATCAGATTCATTTAGCTAATCGGTGAATATGATGTCTTAAACTATTCAATTTGTTGCGTGAACCTAGATAATAGAGATCACACATTTTCTATTTTAACAATCATGGTTCTCATAGTTGTGTTTATTTTTTCCCCAAACACGTCATGGTTTTTTATAGTGCTCTAGAGAACTTAGCCTTTTCATTTCTCATAGAAGTAACCTCGTTTTGCACCCTACCTCGTTTTACACTCACAGACTCTTCTTTTTAAGAGTAGACTGTAATACCCCACCTGAATTTCCCAAGTTATAAGAATTATTAAAAGTTTAGCTTATATTGATTTTAGGTAGCACTTTTCATCATAGGAATGGGGTAAGAGTACCACTACTGAATTAACATATGATTTAATTGTCTATTTGAACTTAGATTTTGGAATCTCCATTCAACTAGGTTGGGTTCCTATCATGGTAATTCTTTTGAATATAGGCTTTACTCCCATCTCCCCTGAAGATTTATCAATTTTCTCTCTTGTTAAGTCTTTTGTTAGCGGATCTATAATATTATTCTTTGACTTCATATAACCAATAAAAATATTTTTATTTGTGTAGCAATTATTTTATAATATTGTGTTTTTGACAAATGTGTCGAGACTTACCATTATACTTACTATTTTATGCCTTACTAATTGCAAATAGGCTATCACAATGTACGCAGATAGCTGACATGGGTTCTAACCAACTTGGAATATCTTCTAAAAATTTTCAAAGCCACTCTATTTTCTCTATATTATAGACTAAGACTTCATAGCGTATCTAGCTATGCAAGTTGTTTAAAGGATTTCTAAGAGACTATAACTCCTCTAATAGTAAAGTTAAATCCATTTATGGATTTTAAGTCTTTTGGTATTGAATATTCAGTTAACATTACAATATCATTCAAGTATAACTCATATGGTGTCTTATCCAATATCTTGTAAGACATTTTATTTAGAATCTAATTTGTTGAAAAAAATACCCCCTAGGTTTTGAGGTAATCCTAAATTTATTAACATAACATTCATCATTTCTTTCAATGTTAGGTTATTGCATTAAGCAATGTCATTTTATTATGGTGAATAAGAAGTCGTGGTTTGATGGGTTATACCATGCTCAAAACAAAATTTATCAAAAAGTAAATTATATTCCTCACATCTATCGCGTCTTATCACTTGATCTTCTAATTTAGTTGATTTTTAACATTGATTTTAAAATCTTTGAACATTTTTAAAGCCTTATCTTTGCTTCATAGCAGATAAATAGAATAATATCTTCTACAATCATCAATAAATATAATAATTTTTTTTTCATTTCTGGTTTGCAAAAACTTTGAATCACAAATATCAATGTGAATTAAATCTAAAGGCTCATTACTTTTGTTTATGGAATAGGAAGGTGACTTAGTCAATTTGGATTCCATATAAATTTTAATTTTCTTATTTTGATGAATATGAGATTTCAAAAGTAAATCCAAATTACTAGTTCTTTTCAATATTTTGTAATTAGCATAAACAAATCTATCATGCCATAAATCAGAAGATTTAACCAAATAAATAGTAGAAGAAGCTTGATTAATTTATTTTTTTTAGTATAATAGTCATAACGTTGAGCTTAAATAGCTCATCACATAAATATCACTTGTCCACAACACATCCCACTCTTGTCAAGAAAAACTTTATCAGACTCAAAACCATGCTTAACCAATTCTTTCTCAACAAAGAGTTATAAACCAAATTCTTTTGCATATCAGAAGCATGAATCATATTGTTTAGAGTCAACTCTTCCCTTATGTCATCTCTTAGCACCACCTTTCCTTAGGCAAGGATTTTGAAAAGGTATTCTTGTCAAAACATATGTAATAAATGGCTCTAGTATCAACCCACTACTATTTACTTTTGTCCACCAAGTAGTAAGTTCCTTTGAACCTTTTTTTATTGCCACCACTACCACTAAGGTCTTTGAAAGCATTTGCTCCGCCATGCTTCCTATTTAAGTTCACTCCACTTAATTTTTTATATTTGTTTTCGATGTAGAGCATATGTGTAAATCGAGTTAGTCAACAGGGAGACTAAAACAACGGAGTTACTGGGGTAATCAATGCTTTAATATTATTAACACTACTTTTAGTCATTTGTTATCTTGGTAACATGATCAACTTTATATATATCACACTTATATAATCTCAAAGAAATTATACACTAATAAAAGTATTTAAATTAAACCATAAAATTTATGACATATCACTTGCACAAAAACATAAAATTTAATAAATAAATTCATACACACACACACACACCCATATAAGCCATTAGATCATTAGGTGGCGCTGTGTTGTGAGTCATATCAATTTTTTTAACATAAAAAAAGATTCAATTGTTGCTAACATGTTTTCTTATAAAATAAATTAATCATAAACTTAAAATATATAAGATGACATAATTTTTAATTATTGATATAATGACATATTGGATGAATTTTTTTTTAGATATTGGGACTGCAAGATATTGAATCAACTTAGGTTAAATTGTCAAATGTACGACATGGGTCATAAAACCTTGATAATCATATAGAAAAAAATAAAATAAATCAATCCAATATTGAAGAATAAAATTAAAAAAAATATATTAAATTAATAAAAACGATAAAAAAACCTTACCCGAGTCAACTTAGGTTAACCTACCAAAACCGCAATCCAGGTAATGAGATCGGGACAACCCCATAGAAAACAAATAAATATGAAGCCCAATTTTCAAGCAACTCAATTTTGAAAGATATAATCGGAAAAAAACGCAAAAAAGGGGAAAAAAAACTCATGTAAACTCAGGCTAACCTATTAAACCTAACCTTTGACATGAGATAGAGATAACTTTATAAAAAGCAAATAAATTAAATTAAAGAGCTCCACCTTCAAGAGATTCAATGTTGAAGATTAAAATCGAGAAAACAAAATCCATGAGACCAAGATAATGAAAGATGAAATAAATAAATAGATAAGATTAAGTTGTTAGAGAGTGAAATTAAAAAAAAAAACAATATTCAATTACAAAAAAGAACCGATCAACTCAGGTCAATCTCTCAAACTCGCAACCCCGGTTTGGTAGGCTATCAGGAAAAAAAAAGAACCGAATCAACTCAAAATAATCCCATAGAAAGCAAATTGAAAAAATTACAAATCCTAATTTCCCAGCAAATAAATATTGAATGATGAAATAAAAAAATAAGAAAAGTGACATAAAAAATGACCCGGTCAACTCAGTTTAACCTGTTAAATTCATGACTTGAGTCATGAGATTGAGATAAATTTATAGAAAAAAATTAAAAAAAATATGAAGTCCACTTCCAATAGATCCAATGTTGAAGGTTGAAATCAAAATTTAAAAAAATTTATGAGAACGATATATAACCTAATAGAAAAAAAAAACATTGCATAATACAATTCATTAAATAATCTAATATTAAAAGATGAAATAAAAAAACTAAATAAGAAAAAGAAAATTAAGTTGTTGAAAGGTTAAATTGATGGTAATTTAGCAATTACAGTAGCCCAATGTTAAAGGACTTGTAAATTTCCCTACCCATGTAGAACTATTATATTATAGATTATAGACTATACTAAAAGGTGTGGCTTAATTACTGTGAATTTGCACTAGTCACACATACATATAACATGTGGACTTACTATTTTTTTTCTAATAATTCATTTTGATTCTCAAAGTTTTATTTTGTACAATCTGATCTTAATTGAAGACCAATTACTGCTAATTTCTTACTCAATGGTGAAATTGAAAGAAAGGGGACCAAGATATAAAAGGCACCAAACATGAATAGCATGCTAGAGATTGTATGACAAAAACACTTAAGTCCTTGATCTTTTAAAATAATGCAATTTATATAATTTAGGTTCATTTAGATTTTAAAAAATTAATTTTTTTTATAAAAGTTCATTTGTGTTATTTTTTAATCCCTAGTTAAATAGAGGAGAGAGGGAGGTGTTGTCAGATTCCAACGATGAGAGAGAAAGTCATCGCTCACTGGCCACCAAAATGGGTTTCTTGGTGTGAATGAGTTTTATGAGATGAGAGGGAATTCATGGTGTTTGTTTGGAGCCTCAATATTGCATAAAAAATCAAATCTAAATCGACAAAGCCAAAGCTAACCTGGTTTAATTTTGGTTTTTTGGGCTATTTTTTGGGTATTTAAAGTTGATGGAATGATTTATAGATGTTATAAGAATGTTGATGACGTGTTATTAGGTTAAAATGACTTAAATATTAGGCTTTTTGGCAAAAACAAACCACTGCTCTGATTTTCCGGCCACAACTGTAGTGGCTAGAATTTAGGCTTGTAGATAACACATCGTCTATTTTATTTTAAAAAAAATTGGGACGAACATTATCCACCCCTTTAAAAAATTAAAAAATAAATAAGAAACAAGCTCAGGCCTGCGGGCCTGAGCTTGAAGGCCTGCCAACGATCCTAGGCTCATCATTGTTGTGGCATAAGCGTGCTGGGCCATAGGCCTGCAAGTCTTGGCTTTTATTACCCCGTTTTTGTTTTAGGTTGGATATAAATTTAAGGGAGAAATTTTTATTGAACTCAATTGAGTTCATAATCCGGGTCACGAGTTTGACGAGTTAAACCGCAACATTCAGGCTATTATTTTTTTTATAATATTACTTTTTTTAACTAATATCTTTTTTTTTAACATATCTTTTTAAATAATTTTTAAATTGATGTTTCAGTTAATATCCATCATCTATGATTTTTTCTGCTTATTTAATATTTTTTGGATAAATATTGTTTTTTTATTGTGTCGAGCGTATTTAATTTTTGAAAAAATTATTCTGATTCATCTATAAGTTTTTTTAATTTTTTGTATATAAGAACTTTATTTTTGAAAATATTTTTTTATTTTATTTTTAGATAATATTTCTAATATGTGCAAACTTGCATAATATTTTTTTATTTTTATTTTATTTAATCAATTTAATATATGTGTATATTTTTTATATTATTTAATTGAATAAAAATTAATTTTAATAAATAAATTTAGTAAACACAACTGGATAAATATCTCATCTTGCAAGATTAAATATCTTGATATATTATTGTCTCTTAATTTTTTAAAATTTTATATTTAGTTATCAATAATAATTATTTATTTATTTATTTATTTATTAATACACATGATTTTATATTTATTTGATTATTTCCTGGCAAATCCAATTCCTTTCAGCAGCTCCAGGAATTGGGAGTAAAAACTACTAGTATATGTGTGTGTAGCTAAAGCATATACAGTAATAGTGGTGTGGTGGTTGCAATTAAAATTTCTCAACGAAAGCAAAGAATGGTAAAAGTATATATCCAGAGCTCACCTTCTCCCTTCCACCTTTTTTTTCCCAACAAAATACAGATTACACATAATTCCATACAAAATAAAGAACACAACTATATATAAATCTAGCATGTCAAACTTGATTATTTAATCAATAATTATTAACTATCATTGAATCGAATAAAACTCATGAATACTAAAATTAATCAATTTATTGATTGAAATAAACGAAAACGATGACTTACTCTTGGAATTTAGTGCAACTTTCTCTCTTCTTCACAAATTAAGGAACGAAAAATAATAATCAAAAGATTTTGTACCAAAATTAAATTTAGAAAAACATAATTTACCAAACATTCTGATTTTGAAAATTGAAATCATACTAGATGAAATCAGAAACTTCAGAATCATACTAGATTATCCAAAATTTAATTAGATGACCGATCGAAATCTCATCTTCGAATACAATATTTTTAGTTTTCCAAATTCGAAATCTTATGTGCCGATCCATCCTAGATTAAGAGGTAGAGAGTGTGAGATGCAGACTTGCAAGAAAGTATAAGCAACCGGGCTAGGAGTTGGGTCAATAATGATAGGTTGAGGATAGTTCATGAAGGTCGACATGATTGGTTGTCATTATCATTAAAGGGAGAAGGAAAAGTTTTTTGTAGTTATTGGATCAATCATGGCTGGCCACTTATTTTCATGAATTTTTTTATTAATCTTTGTTTAATTTAATGATACTGTTGATGATGTTATGATGAGGATAAGACTCTTACAATTTTGGTGCTTGATTGTGTTTCGGACCCACATAAACTCCAAACTTTCTTGTTTCAATGATGGCAGCTCCCCACCTTTCAAAACCCTAATAATCTATAAAAATTAAGGCGGGGCATATTCTTTCCCTGTAGGCGTGACCAAACAATATTCAGAAGCTCAGGATTTTCACGTCCTTGACTTCCTTCAGATATAAATTAACAGAATGAGTTGCCATATTTGAATGAGAACTGTTGAGGATGCTGAAAACTTGTAAAAAATTGTCTTTTCAAGGTCGGAATGTACTAGAAAGTTTAGAGAATTGGGATTGGAAAACTTAAAGACCTACCAAAACATGTTGTATAAAAGAGTTAAGAGATAGAAAATTGCAAGGAAGAATATAGTTTTTATTATTCTGTACTGGACAACATAATCAAAACATATTGCAAATTGGCTTGTATTTAAAATACATCAGTAAAAGAGTAAGAAAAGGAGATATGCACAATTACAGCAAATATTCTTCAAGAGTTACAGCATCAGATTAATTTGTCAAGATTACCTGCAGATCACGACAGATCATGATGGAGCTTGATATGGGATTTCCTGAACATAAGTTTCCTTCTCTGTTTCCTGAACATAATTCTCCTTCTCTGAAGCATTTTTCTTATCAGAAACCTTAACATTAAGGACCTCTGATACCTAAGTCATTTTCGGTAGGAGATAAGAACCATGTGAGGTTGCGTATGTTTATTTAGTTGTAAAGAATATTTAGGTTTGAGTAATAAAAAGAAGATGACTTCTCCCTTAAGGTTCTATTCATATAGCCTTGAACCCACTTGTGTCCATTCAAAGATAGGATCGCTAATGTGTTTACCGCCTGTCGTTTTGAACTACTTGGAGATAAAGACCTAGAGTATCTTGAGTCATTGTAAAAGTTGTGTTAGTTCTTTGAGGAACATGTGGTCAAAGGGTATATACTCATTTGAAGCATGTATGTTTTGTCTTCTTGGTTGCTAAAGAGCAAACCGGGTTTAACCGGAGGCCGTGCATTCAAG
>Ga0325414_1003429_pt1 | contig 16461 bp, 10 predicted proteins | sample PopdelMetagenome_8_FD_206183 | JGI IMG/M metagenome (GOLD analysis project Ga0325414, IMG submission 206183) | Populus deltoides microbial communities from Bellville, Georgia, United States - Leaf-PdKOR-R3 | ecosystem: Host-associated > Plants > Phyllosphere > Phylloplane/Leaf | place: USA...
GTCCTCCTGATGTTCGACATCAAATGCTTTTGAATCTTAAAGGAAATGCTGAAACAAAAAAAAGAGTTAGAGAAATGCAAGCAGAATTCAATCCATTTAATGCACGACAAAGGGAGCATGAAGAGATGATGATTAGGCAATTAGAAGATGATGATGATGATGGTGATGATGAGGATGATGAGGATGTCAGTATTAAAAAACATATGTTACCACCGAAGGTTGCAAAAAAGAAAAAGATTCAAAGCACCAGCACTGTAAAACAATCGACTACAAGTTGTGGAAAGCAGAAGAAATCTGCAACATTAGGGACATATTTCATGCCGAGAACAACTCCTGGTGCTCAAAAGTCTATTCAGAATTATTGGCAAAGGAAGGAAGCAGTTGAACGGTGTGATCTTGCTTTAGCGAAGTGGATGATTGATGCATGTGTGCCATTTAATGCTGTTAATTCTGTGTATTATCAGCATGCCATAGATGCTGTAACAACCATGGGTCTTGGTTATAAAGGACCAAACTTGCATGCTATTCGTGGTTATTACTTGGCAAAAGCGGTTGATGAAGTCAAGATTTATGTTGAGACTTATCGAGAGATTTGGAAGAAGACTGGTTGCACATTAATGGCTGATGGATGGACAGATCAGAAGAGGAGGACTTTAATTAACTTCTTAGTATATTGTCCTAAAGGAACAGTTTTTTTAAAAACTGTGGATGTATCAGATGTCTCAGAGACTGCTAAATTGTTGTATCAGTTGTTTAGAGAGGTTGTTTTGTATGTTGGGGTAGAAAACATTGTGCATATGGTGACTGATAATGCTGCAAATTATGTTGCTGCTGGCAAATTGATGGAAGAATTTCCTTCAATATTTTGGTCTCCTTATGCTGCTCATTGCATCAACCTCTCATACTCCAGGACATTGGTAAATTGCAGTCAGTTTGTTGTGTTGTTGAGCATGCTTCTGGTATCACAAAGTATATTTATAATCATTGTTATCCATTGTATTTGATGAGGAAGTTCACTGGAGGAAAAGAAATACTTTGTCCAGCTCCTACTCGTTTTGCTACCAATTTCATTGCATTGCAAAGCATTTTAGCTCATAAAGATAAGTTGAGAGCTATGGTGACATCTAGGGAATGGGTCTCATCTGTTTATGCTAAAGATAGCAAAGGAAAAAAGTTTGTTGAGAGTGTGCTAGACTCTCTGTTTTGGAAAGAATGTGCAATAATTGTGCGAATGAGTGAGCCTTTAATTTGAGTTCTACGAATGGTTGACGGTGATTATAGACCTTCGATGGGATATTTGTATGATGCTATTCATCATGCAAAAGAAGAAATGATGAGGAGATTTCAAAAGAGAAAGGCTAGAGTTTCATAGACATTATCAGTAATCTCAAAAGAGAAAGGCTAGAGTGAAACCTTTCATAGACATTATCAGTAATCGGTGGGATGGACAATTTTATAGAAATCTTTATGCAGCGTCATTTTGGTTGAATCCTCGATTTCAATATGATGCAAATATAATGGATAAACATATGAGCACCATTTCTGGACTTCTAGATGTTCTTGAGAAGTATGCACATGGAAATCTACCATTGCAAAGTAAGATTACAAGTGAGATGAAGTTGTTTAGGAATGTTGAACATGACTTTGGTCGAGTGTCCGCAATAAATAATCGCACCCTTATACCTCCAGGTATATAATTTTTATATTTACAAATATTATTTGACAGTCTCCTTTTACTTATTATTTTTTTGTATAGATGAATAGTGGATGACATATGGAACCAGCGCTCTAAATCTACAACAGTTGGCTATACGAGTGTTAAGTCAAACTTGTAGTTCTTTGGGATGCTCATGAGAGAAATTAGAGTATGTTTGAACATATTCATTCCAAGAAGAGAAATAGATTGGAGCACCAAAGGCTTAATGACCTTGTTTACGTCCACTGTAATCTAAGATTGAAACAAAAGTATTTTTCTTTTCTCTAATTCCTCAAATATTATTTTATCTTGTTTAGTAACATTATTAATACTTATATTGTGTTTATCTTCACTTTTAATATATAGGAATTATTGGAAAGGACAAAATTATGATCCAATTAATGTTGAGACAATTTGTGACATTGAAAATTGGGTAGTAGAAGATGACCCGTCAATCTTGACAACTGAAGAAGCAGAGAGTTTTCACCAAGCTCTATCAACTATGAGCATACAAGATACTTTAGATGATGGTAATTAATGATTGTTTATTTAGTGATAAATATTATTTAAAATAAAGTTTTGTTTAACACATAATATTTATTTACTAATTGTGTTTGAAATGTAGATGTCATAAATGTTAATGATATTGAATTTGATTGTGACGATGAAGTTTCAAAGGAGCATGTTGATGATTTATTAGGTGTTGACGAGATTGGCTCAATTCCATCGACATTTAATCCAAATTTTGCTTCTATGGACACAGAAGAACTTAATGTGTTCATTCAACAAAAGTGAATGTGTTGTTGATTTAGAATTTATGTTGTTAGATGTTTTGTTTTAAATATTTTAGAATTTATGTGGTTGGATGTTTTGTTTTAAACATTTTAGAATTTATATTTTGTTTGTGTTTTGGATATTGAATTAAATTTATGTTGTTGGTTTATAATTTAAATTTGGTTTATATAAGTGTTGAATTGTAACTAGTTATGTGTTTTTTTTATAGGTGTTTTTTTTGGGTTGACCAGGTCAACCCATCTGACCCGTGACTCGATCACTTGACCGGGTTGGGTTTCAAAACTATGCTGCAGCCAACATACTTTCGGCAGAAAATGCTAATTCGTTATAGACAACTCAATTTCAGCAGCGAATCACAAATTCGCTGCAGAACACACTCCTTTGACAACGAACACTGATTCGCTGTAGACAACACAATTTCAACAGTGAAAACCTGATTCGTTGCAGACAACAGAATTCAACATCGAACACCAAATTCACTGCGGAAAACACAATTTAACAGCGAACACCTGATTTATTGTGGACAACACAATTCGACAAACCGATTCCCTATGGACAACACAAATTTAGCAGGAAACACTTGATTTGCTGCAGACATCACAATTCGGCATAGAAAACCTGATTCACTGCGGACAACACAAATTGGGTAGCGAATCACAAATTCACTGCAGACAACACACTTTCAGTAGCGAATGCTGATTCGCTGTAAATAACACAATTTTAGCAGTAAATGCTGATTCACTGCGGACAACACAATTTCATAAGCGAAAACCTGATTCGCCGCAAACAACAAAAATTCGGTAATGAACGTTAATTCATTGCCGAAAACACACTTCGGCAGGAAACATCTATATATATTTTGGTTCCAGCACACAATTTATCATAAAAGTCCAGCAGAATCACATATTTTCAAGCATGAACAACTACATGCAATTCAGTTCCAGCTCATAGTTTGTTATAAAAATCCGGTAGAATCACATATTTTCAAGCATGAACAACTACATGCAATTTATCACACAATGTACTCTAGCCATCCTTCAGCTATAGCCGACCCTCTTTCATGCTTTGTTCATTCCATTTATTCATTTTTCTTTGTTAAATGTTCTAGAATTTTGTCCCTATTTTCTTGTTCTTTTAGTTGATTTTAGTTTCCTTCACAGCTGGCCTAGAAATCCTAGGTCAATTTTCTTAGGACCGTTTTCTTTATTTTCGGTTTTGAGGTCTCAAGAACAAAAGGAAAGAAGTCACATGACCCATACCTTTCGAATCTAAGTAGGTTTGGGGAAGTTTGATAGTATTCCTTCTCTTCTTCTCCTTTTCTCAGTTTTAGCCCCTTTTTCCTTCCCTCTAGGCAATTGTCCGATCTCCTTCTCAAGTTCTCAAATCTCTCTCTCTCACACACACGCGCGCGTTGAAATAAGTCACATAACCCATACTTTTCGAATCTAAGTAGGTTGGGAAAGTTTGATAGTATTCCTTCTCTTCTTCTTCCTTTCTCAGTTTTAGTTGTTTTTTCCTTCCATTTAGGCAGTTGTCCGATCTCCTTCTTAAGTTCTCAACTCTCTCTCTCTCTCTCTCTCTCACACACACACACACACACACACGTTCAAAGAGGCACTCTCTACTGGTTTGGTTTAGATTTTTGTTGGGAAGGAGGAAGAGAAGAGAAGCATATAGGTACTGCAGACAAATTTTAGGAAGAGGAAGGGTCACCTTCTCTCTCTTCTTGCATTTATACTCCCCATTAAATGAGGTGGGGTGTTTGGGGTTGGCTTAAATATGTTCTTATCCCTGTTTTGGTCTCTCTAAAACCAGTTTTTCCCCTCCCTCCTAGCTCTTTAAGACAGTTTGATTTGTTCCCCTAAAATTTTAATTAGACTATGTCGTTGCCGATTCAGAAATCGACAATGACAGTGGGGTCATTTTTTAGTTTTATTTTTTTAGGGTGTTTACATCAGCAGCCAAGAACTGTGACGGTGTCGATTCAGAAGTCAGCAGCCAAGAATTGTGTTGCTGCCGATTTAGAAATCGGCAGCCAAGAACTGTGATGCTGCCTATTTAGAAATCCACACCGATGGTGGAGTCATTTCCGGCTTTAATTTACTTCTTCTTTTTTCTTGGGTGTTTACAATATATATCATTTATGTGTTGTTGGTTGGTTTTATTTGCATATGATTGAAGTATTTGGTTATGCTAGTTTAAACGTCTCAAGGTTAGAGATCACGAGGAACCTTCATGGAGAAATAAGATGATGTCAATGTCTTGTTATGAGGTTAGAAGGATATGATATGTGTTATTTATATTATATGATACGTAATGATTGGGTCTTGATATGAATTTTATCATTGATTTATGTGATATATAGTATGTTTGATGGTTGTTGGTTTGTGAAATTGTGTTTATATTAAGTGTTGTGATGTTACTATTGGCTTTGAAAATATGAGCTTGCTTGTGGATGTGTAATTTCTTAATCGTATATGAAAATCGTTTTTACCTTATTTCTTCTTAAATTATGTTATGGTGTTGTTCTCTTTTGCTTATTGCATGTTATTTTTTAATGCTAGTTTTTTTTGTTATATTGAATATATGTTAGAAGTGAGTTTTTACATCAAGTTAATTAAAATCGAAGTTGTGAGTATATGTATTGTTGTGTGAATTTAGGTTTTCATGTGAAGTCAACATTATTAGTTTCTAAATTCTAATTCAAACTCGTGTGTGTTGTATGGTATTTAGCTTAAATTTTTCACATAAAAATTATATTTTTGAGTTGAGGATTCAAATTTGAAATTGAGTTTGTTTTTGCGTTTCAAAAATGCTTTTGAATTTTTATTTTATTTTTTTCTTTGCTTCAAATTAATATTTTTTAGTGTTTTCAAATCATTTTGATGTGCAGATGTTAAAAATAATTTTAATAAAATAAAATAAACTTTTTTGATGCATTTCTGAGCAACAAGCACTTTGAAAAGCAACCGCTACCACACTCTCAAATACCTTGTCACTTTGTTTTCAACATTCATGAAAATTGATTTTTGTGCATGAGTTTTGAATTTGAAATCACTTTTGTAGATTATTCTGCCATTAATCATGATTAAAAATTGATCTATCCTTGAATATTCCATTGTCATATCTTTGATTAGAAACTTAAAAACTTAGTTTGCATATGACTTCTATTTTAATTTCCACATTTGGGTCAATTTAATTTTCTTTTCGGTAGCAATTTTCCTTGTCAAGTTCTTTCTTTGAATTTCTTTGTGTTTGTTGTGGTTTACACTTGCTTGTTGATTTTCTACCTATATATATATTTTTTCAACATCGTTTACATGTGTTTTGTTGTTTTTCATGGGTTTTTTTTATACTAGTAAGAGTCTAGTTTATGATGGTATTTTGGATATGTGTTTGTATGACTAAGAATCTAGTTTTATCTGGTTTGGAGTGTGTATACAGTAAAATGAATTTAATTTGCCATTCGAATTTTACTCCTCTTTGATAATTAGAGCTTTGCATATGTTTAATTATGTGTTTATATTTTTTTTTTTGTGTTATTTGTCATCCATATTAATTATTGATGTTGCTTTTATTTATTTATGTTCCTTGAACGGAATCCTAAAGCTTGGTATTTATCTTGCATTATTTATTTATTTATTCAAAGAATATTCATCAATTATATATCTCTCTCTAAAATTATATCATGAATATATGAATAAATGACACACTTTATTTTTATTTTTTTTATTAGCATTTTAACTTTTTTTGACTTCTTTTGTGTATGCGCGTGTTCAAAGGTGCATTAACAATATTTTTGAACTACTTCTCTAATTTTTATCTAAGTTGTTGCTTGGGTCATAAATAGAAAATATATTTTTTTAAAAAAATTATTATTTATTTACATGTTAATATTTATAGATATTATTCTTTTTATTCAAAGGAAAACAGCGTCCATAAACTCTTCTAAAAATTTGCCAAAGATCCAACGGTCGGATCAAAAGTTATGGCTTCTTCGAACTGGAACTCTAGTCTGGAGTGATGACACCTCCGCCTCACCCAGTAGCGATTCTATATCTACTCCAAGAAAAACACCGTCCGGAAACTCTTCAAAAAATTTGAGCTTGATCCAACGGTCGATTCAAAAGTTATGGCCCTTTCGAACCGGTACTCTGGTTTCGAGACGTCCACCTCAACGTGTAGCGATTCCACATCTACTCCAAGGAAAACAGCGTCCGGAAACTCTTCTAAAAATTTGAGCGAGATCCAACGGTCAAATCAAAAAGTTTTGGCTCCTTCGTACGAGAATTCTAGTTTGGAGCGACGAGACCTCCGTCTCAACCAGTAGCGATTCCACATCTACTCCAAGAAAAACAATGTCAGGAAACTCTTCTAAAAATTTAAGCAAGATCCCACTGTCGGATCAAAAGTTATGTCCCTTTCAAACTCGTACTCTGGTGTGGAGTGCCGAGCACTCTGCCTCACCGAGTAGCAATTCCCCATCTACTCCAAGGAAAACAGCATCCGGAAACTCTTCTAAAAATTTGAGCGAGATCCAACGGTCAGATCAAAAGTTATGGCCCTTCTGAATCGGTTCTCTGGTCTGGAGCGATGAGACCTCCGCCTCACCGTGTAGTGATTCCACATCGACTCCGAGGAAAATAGCCTCCGAAAACTCTTCTAAAAATTTGAGCGAGATCCAACGGTCGGATTAAAAAGTGGTGGCTCTTTCGTACTGGAATTCTAATCTGGAGCGACGAGACCTCCGCCTTAACCAGTAGCGATTCCACATCTACTACATAAAAAATAGCTTCAGGAAGCTCTTCTAAAAATTTAAGAGAGATCTCACGGTCGGATCAAAAGTTATGGCCCTTCTGAACTGGTACTCTGGTCTGGAGGGACGAGACTTCCACATCACCGAGTAGTGATTCCACATCTACTCCAAGGCTTCCGAAAACGTTTCTAAAAATTTAAGCGAGATCCAAAGGTCGGATCAAAAGTTATGGCCCTTTCGAATTGGTACTCTGGTTTCGAGACCTTCGCCTCACCGAGTAGCGATTCCACATCTACTCCAAGGAAAACATCGTCCAGAAACTCTTCTAAAAATTTGAGCGAGAACCAACGGTCGGATCAAAAGTTATGTCCCTTTCGAACGCGTACTACGGTATGGAGCGACGAGCCTTCCGCCTTACCCAGTAGCGATACCACATCTACTCCAAGGAAAACAACGTCCGGAAACTCTTCTAAAAATTTGAGCTTGTTCCAACCGTCGGATCAAAAGTTATGGCCCTTTCAAACCGGTACTCAGGTTTCGAGACCTCCACCTCACCGAGTAGCGATTCCCCATCTACTCCAAGGAAAACAGCTTCTGGAAACTCTTCTAAAAATTTGAGCTAGATCCAACGATCGTATCAAAAGTTATGGCCCTTCCGAACCGGTTCTCTGGTCTGGAGCGACGAGACCTTCGTTTCACCGAGTAGCAATTCCACATCTACTCCACGAAAAACAACGTCCGGAAACTCTTCTAAAAATTTGAGCGAGATCCAACGGTCGGATCAAAAGTTATGGCCCTTTCGAACCGGTACTCAAGTTTCGAGACCTCCGCCTCACCGAGTAGCGATTCTACATCTACTCCAAGGAAAACAGCGTCCGAAACTCTTCTAAATATTTGAGCGAGATCCAACGGTTGGATCAAAAAGTGGTGGCTCCTTCGTACTGGAATTCTAGTCTGAAGCGACGAGACCTCTGCCTCCACCAGTAGCGATTCCACATTTACTCAAAGAAAAACAGCGTTAGGAAACTCTTCTAAAAATTTAAGCGAGTCCTACGGTCGGATCAAAAGTTATGTCCCTTTCAAACTCGTACTCTGGTGTGGAGCGACGAGCACTCCGCCTCACCGAGTAGCGATTCCCCATCTACTCCAAGGAAAACAGCATCCAGAAACTCTTCTAAAAATTTGAGCGAGATCCAATGGTCGGATCAAAAATTTTGGCCCTTCCGAATCGGTTCTCTGGTCTGGAGCAACGAGACCTCCGCCTCACCGAGTAGCGATTTCACATCTACTCTATGAAAAACAGCATCCAAAAACTCTTCTAAAAATTTGAGCGAGATCTAACGATCGGATCAAAAAGTGGTGGCTCCTTCGTACTGGAATTCTAGTCTAGAGCGACGAGACCTCCGCCTTAACCAGTAGCGATTCCACATCTACTCCAAGAAAAACAACATCATGAAGCTCTTCTAAAAATTTAAGAGAGATCCAACGGTTGGATCAAAAGTTATGGTCCTTTTGAATTGGGACTCTGGTCTGGAGAGACGAGACTTCCGCGTCACCGAGTAGCGATTCCACATCTACTCCAAGGAAAATAGCTTCTGGAAACGTTTCTAAAAATTTGAGCGAGATCCAACGGTCGGATCAAAAGTTATGGCCCTTTCGAACCAGTACTCTAGTTTCGAGACCTTCGCCTCACCGAGTAGCGATTCCACATCTACTCCAAGGAAAACAAAGTCCAGAAACTCTTCTAAAAATTTGATAGAGATCCAACGGTCGGATCAAAAGTTATGGCCCTTTCGAACCGGTACTCAGGTTTCGAGACCATCGCCTCACCGAGTAGCGATTCCACATCTACTTTAACGAAAACAGCGTCCAGAAACTCTTCTAAAATTTGAGCGAGATCCAACGGTCGAAACAAAAGTTATGGCCCTTCCGAACCAATTCTCTGGTCTAAAGCGACGAGGACCCCACCTCACCGGGTAGCGATTCTACATCTACTCCAAGGAAAACAGCGTCCGAAACTCTTCTAAATATTTGAGCGAGATCCAATGGTCGAATCGAAAGTTATGGTCCTTTTGATCCGGTACTCAGATTGCGAGACCTCCACCTTACCGAGTAGCGATTCCCCATCTACTCCAAGGAAAACAGCGTCCGAAAACTCTTCTAAAAATTTGAGCGAGATCCAACGGTCGGATCAAAAGTTATGACCATTTTTAACTGGTATTTTGGTCTGGAGTGACGAGACCTCCGCCTCACAGAGTAGCGATTCCACGTCTACTCCGAGGAAAAAAGCGTCTGAAAACTCTTCTAAAAATTTGAGCGAGATCCAACGGTAGGATCAAAAGTTATGGCCATTCCGAACTCGTATTCCGGTCTGGAGTGACGAGATCTCCGCCTCATAGAGTAGTGATTCCACGTCTACTCCGAGGAAAACTGCGTCTGGAAACTTTTCTAAAAATTTGAGCGAGATCCAACGGTCGGATCAAAAAGTTATGGCTCCTTCGTACTGAATTCTAGTCTGGAGCGACGAGACCTCCGCCTCACCTAGTAGCGATTCCACATCTACTCCAAGGAAAACAGCATCCGAAACTCTTCTAAAATTTTGAGTGAGATCCAATGGTCGGATCGAAAGTTATGGCCCATTCGAACCGTTACTCAGGTTTCGAGACCTCCACCTCACCGAGTAGCGATTCCCCATCTACTCTAAGGAAACAGCGTCCGGAAACTCTTCTAAAAATTTCAGAGAGATCCAACGGTCGGATCAAAAGTTATGGCCATTCCGAACTGGTATTCCGTTCTGGAGTGACGAGACCTCTGCCTCACAGAGTAGCGATTCCACATCTACTCCGAGGAAAACAGCGTCCGGAAACTTTTAAAAAAATTTGAGCGAGATCCCACGGTCGGATCAAAAGTTATGGCCCTTTCAAACTAGTACTCTGGTCTGGAGCTACGAGACCTCCACCGCAACCAGTATCGATTCCACATCTACTCAAAGAAAAACAGCGTCAGGAAGCTCTTCTAAAAATTTAAGAGAGATCCCACGGTTGGATCAAAAGTTATGGCCCTTCCAAACTGGTACTCTGGTCTAGAGAAATAACATGTCCGCTTCACCGAGTAGCGCTTCCACATCTACTCCAAGGAAAACAGCATCCGGAAACTCTTCTAAAAATTTGAGCGAGATCCAATGGTCGGATCAAAAGTTATGGCCCTTTCGAACTAGTACTCTGGTTTCGAGACCTCCGCCTCACCGAGTAGCAATTCCACATCTACTCTAAGGAAAACAGCATCCGTAAACTCTTCTAAAAATTTTAGCGAGATCCAACGGTGGGATCAAAAGTTGTGGACCTTTCGAACCGGTACTCAGGTTTCGAAACCTCCGCCTCACCGAGTAGCGATTCCACATCTACTCCAAGGAAAACAGCGTCTGGAAACTCTTCTAAAAATTTGTGCGAGATCCAACCGTCGAATCAAAAGTTATGGCCATTCCGAATTGGTATTGCGATCTGTAGCGACGACACCTCCGCCTCACAGAGTAGCGATTCCACATCTACTCCAAGGAAAACAACGTTCAAAAACTTTTCTAAAAATTTGAGCGAGAGGCAATGGTCAGATCAAAAGTTATGGCCCTTCCGAACTCGTACTCTGATCTAGAGCGATGAGAAGTCCGCTTCACCGAGTAGTGATTCCCCATCTACTCCAAGGAAAACAGCGTCCGGAAACTCTTCTAAAAATTTATGCGAGATCCAACGGTCGGATCAAAAGTTATGGTCGTTCCGAATTGGTATTCCGGTTTGTAGCGTCGAGACCTCCGCCTCACAGAATAGCGATTCCACATCTACTCCAAGGAAAACAGCGTTTAGAAACATTTCTAAAAATTTGAGCAAGATGCAACGGTCATATCAAAAGTTATGGCCCTTGCGAACTGGTATTCTGGTCTGAAGCGACGAGATGTCCACCTCACCGAGTAGCGCTTCCACATCTACTCCAAGGAAAACAGCATCCGGAAACTCTTCTAAAAATTTGAGCGAGATCCAACGGTCGGATCAAAAGTTATGGCCCTTTCGAACCGGTACTCTGGTTTCGAGACCTCCGCCTCACGGAGTAGCGATTCCACATCTACTCCAAGGAAAACAGCGTCCGGAAACTCTTCTAAAAATTTGAGCGAGATCCAATGGTCGAATCAAAAGTTATGGCCCTTTCGAACCGGTACTCAAGTTTCGAGACCTTCGCCTCACCGAGTAGCAATTCCACATCTACTCCAAGGAAAACATCGTCCGTAAAATCTTCTAAAAATTTGAGCGAGATCCAATGGTCGAGATTTCACATCCATTATATGGGAAGGGTCCTCCGGAAACTCCTGTAAAATTTTGATCGCGATCCAACGATCTGATCAAAAGTTATGGCCCTCACGAACTCTTACTCTGGCTTGGCGCGACCAGACCTCCTCCTCACCGAGTGTTGATTCCACATGCACTATATGGAAAAAGGGCATATGGAAACTTATGTAAAATTTTGATCGCGACCCAACGGTCGTATCAAAAGTTCTGGGCCGTTCGAACCGTTACTCTTGCTTGGCGCGACCAGACCTCCTTCTCACCGAGTGTCGATTCAACATCCACTATATGGAAAAGGGCATCCAGAAACTCATGTAAAATTTAGATCGAGATCCAACGGTCGGATCAAAAGTTATGGCCAGTTCAAGCCGTTACTTTTGCCTGGCGCGACCACACCTCCTCCTCACCGAGTATTGATTCCACATCCTCTATATGGAAAAGAGAATCTAAAAACTTATGTAAAATTTTGATCGCGACCCAAAGGTCGGATCAAAAGTTCTGGTCTGTTCGAATCGTTACTCTTGCCCGGTGTGACCAGACCTCCTTCTCACCGAGTGTCGATTCCACATCCACTATATGGAAAAGGGCATCCGGAAATTCCTGTAAAATTTAGATCTAGATCTAACGGTCGGATCAAAACTTATTGCCCTTACGAACTGTTACTCTAGCCTGGCGCGACCAGACCTCCTCCTTACTGAGTCTAGATTCCACATCCACTATATGGAAAAAAGTATCCGGAAATCATGTAGAATTTTGATCGCGATCCAACGGTCGTATCAAAAGCAATGGCCCATTCGAGCCGTTTCTTTTGCCTGGCGCGATCACACCTACTCCTCACCGAGTATCGATTCCACATCCTCTATATGGAAAAGCGAATTCGGAAACATCATTAAAATTTTGATCGAGATCAAACGATCGGATCAAAAGCTATGACCCTTACGAACCGTTACTCTAGCCTAGGGCGATGAGACCTCCTCCTCACCGAGTATCGATTCCACATCCACGATATGGAAAAGGGAATCCGAAAACTCCATTAAAATTTAGATCGAGATCCAATGGTCGGATCAAGTGTTATTGCCCTTATGAACTGTTACTCTAGCCTGGCGCGACCAGACCTCCTCCTCACCGAGTCTGGATTCTACATCCATTATATGGAAAAGGTCCTCCGGAAACTCCTGTAAAATTTTGATCGCGATCCAACGGTCTCTTCAAAAGTTATGGCCCTCACGAACTCTTACTCTGGCTTGGTGCGACTAGACCTCCTTCTCACCAAGTATCGATTCCACATCCACGATATGGAAAAGGGCATCCGGAAACTCCTGTAAAATTTACATTGAGAGCCAACGGTTGGATCAAAAGTTATTGCCCTTACGAACTGTTACTCTAGCCTGGCGCAACCAGACCTCCTCCTCACCGAGAATGGATTCCACATCCACTATATGGAAAAGGGCATCCGGAAACTCATGTAAAATTTTGATCGCAATCCAATGGTAGGATCAAAAGTTAAGGACCGTTCAAACCCTTACTCTTGCTTGGCGCGACCACACCTCCTCCTCACTGAGTGTCGATTCCACATGCACTATATGGAAAAAGGGCATATGGAAACTTATGTAAAATTTTGATCGCGACCCAACGGTTGGATCAAAAGTTCTGGTCCGTTCGAACCGTTACTCTTGCCCAGCGTGACCAGACCTCCTTCTCACCGAGTGTCGATTCCACATCCACTAAATGGAAAAGGGCATCCGGAAACACATGTCAAATTTTGATCGCGATCCAACGTTCAGATCAAAAGTTATGGCCCTTACGAACCGTTACTCTAGCCTGGCGCAACCACACCTCCTCCTCACCGAGTATAGATTCCACATCCACGATATGGAAAAGGGCATCCAGAAACTCGTGTAAAATTTGAATCGAGATCCAACGGTCGGATCAAAAGCTATGGCCAGTTCAAGCCGTTACTTTTGCCTGGCGCGACCACATCTCCTCCTCACCAAGTATCAATTCCACATCCTCTATATGGAAAAGGGAATCCGAAAACTCCATCAAAATTTTGATCGAGATCCAACGGTCGGATCAAAAGCTATGGCCCTTACAAACCGTTACTCTAGCCTGGCGCGACCAGACCTCCTCCTCACTGATTATCGATTCCTCATCCACGATATGGAAAAGGGAATCCGGAAACTCCATTAAAATTTAGATCGAGATCCAACGGTCGGATCAAATGTTATTGCCCTTACAAACCGTTACTCTAGCCTGGCGCGACCAGACCTCATCCTCACCGAGTATGGATTCCAAATCCATTTTATGGAAAAGGTCCTCTGGAAATTCCTGTAAAATTTTGATCGCGATCCAATGGTCTGATCAAAAGTTATAGCCCTCACGAACTCTTACTCTGGTTTGGCGCAACAGACCTCCTCACCGAGTATCGATTCCACATCCACGATATGGAAAAGGGCATCCAGAAACTACTATAAAATTTACATAGAGATCCAACTATCGGATCAAAAGTTATTGTCCTTACGAACCGTTTCTATAGCTTGGCGCGACCAGACCTCCACCTCACCGAGTCTGGAATCCACATCCACTATATGGAAAAGGGCATCTGAAAACTCATGTAAAATTTAGCTCGCAGTCCAATGGTCGGCTCAAAAATTATGGACCGTTCGAACCTTTGGTTTTGCCTGGCGCGACCACACCTCCTCCTCCTCACCGAGTGTCGATTCCACATCCACTATATGGAAAAGGGCATCCAGAAAGTCGTGTAAAATTTAGATCGAGATCCAACGGTCGGATCAAAAGCTATGGCTAGTTCGAGCCGTTACTTTTGCCTGGCGCGACCACACCTACTCCTCACCGAGTATCAATTCTACATCCTATATATGGAAAAGGGAATCTGGATACTTCATTAAAATTTTGATTGAGATCCAACGGTCGGATGAAAAGCTATAACCCTTACGAACTGTTACTATAGCCTGGCGCGACCAGACCTCCTCCTCACCGAGTCTGGATTCCACATCCACTATATAGAAAAGGGCTTCTAGAAACTCCTGTAAAATTTTGATCGCGATCCAACGGTCGGATCAAAAGTTATTGTCCTTACGAACCGTTAGTCTAGCCTAGCGTGACGAGACCTACTCCTCATCGAGTCTGGATTCCACATCCACTATATGGAAAAAGGGCATCCGAAAACTCCTGTAAAATTTTGATCACGATCCAACGGTCGGATCAAAAGTTATGGCCCGTTCGAATTGTTACTCTTGCCTGGCGCGGCCAGACCTCCTCCTCACCGAGTGTCCATTCCACAACCACGATATGGCAAAGGGCATCCAGAAACTCCTGTAAAATTTAGTTCGAGATCCAACGATAGGATCAAAATTTATGGACCGTTTGAACCGTTACTCTTGCCTGGCGCGACCAGACCTCCTGTCCACCGAAAGTCGACTCCACATCCACGATATGGAAAAAGGCATCCGGAAACTCCTGTAAAATTTAGATCAAGATCCAACGGTATGATTAAAAGTTATGAACCCTTCGAACCGCTACTCTTGCCTGGTGTGATCAGATCTCCACCTCATAGAGTGTCAATTCCATAACCATGATATGGCAAAGGGCATCCAGAAACAACTGTAAAATTTTGATCGAAATCCAATAATCGGATCAAAAGTTATTGCCCTTACGAACCATTACTCTAGCCTGGCGCGACCAGACCTTCTCCTCACGGAGTCTAGATTCCACATCTATTATATTGAGAAGGGCATCCAGAAACTCATGTAAAATTGTGACCGTGATCCAACGGTCAGATCAAAAGTTAGGGACCGTTTGTACCGTTACTCTTGCCTGGCACGACCGGACCTCCTCCTCACCGAGTGTCGATTCCATATCCACAATGTGGCAAAGGGCATCCGAAAATTCCTGTAAAATTTAGATCAAGATCCAACATTCGGATCAAAAGATATTGCGATTACGAATCGTTACTCTAGCCTGGCGCGACCCGAACTCCTCCTCACCAAGTATTGATTTCGTATCCACTATATGGAAAAGGGCCTTCGGATATTCCTTTAAAATTTTAATAGCGATCCACCGGTGGGATCAAAAGTTATGACCCGTTTGAACCGTCACTCTTGCCTGGCGCAACCAGACCTCCCCCTCACCGAGTCTGGATTCCACATTCATTATATGGAAAAGGGCATTCGGATACTCATGTAAAATTTTGATCGCGATCCAATGGTCGGATTAAAAGTTATAGACTGTTCGAACCGTTACTCTTGCCTGGTGGGACCAGACCTCCTCCTCACCAAGTATCGATTCCACATCCACTATATGGAAAAGGGCATGCGGAAACTTTCGTAAAATTACGATCGGCATCCAACGGTCGGATTAAAAGTTGAGTTCATTCGAACCGTTTTTCTAGTTTGGCGCAACCAGACCTCCTCCTCACCGAGTCTAGATTCCACATCCATTATATGGAAAAGGGCATCTAGAAATTCATGTAAAATTTTGATCGCGATCCAACGGTCAGATCAAAAGTTATGGACTGTTCGAACCGTTACTCTTGCCTGGCGTGACCAGACATCCTCCTCATCGAGTGTCGATTACACATCCACGATTTGGCAAAGGGGATTCGAAAACTCCTGAAAAATTTAATAGATCGAGATCCAACGATCGGATCAAAAGTTATGGCCCCTTCGAACCGTTACTCTTGCCTGGCGCGACCAAACCTCCTCCTCACCAAGTATCGATTCCACATCCACTATATTGCAACCATATTATTTGATAGTTTCACCCCCATTTAACTAGTATTTTGCCTATCTTTTATATATAAAATGCCTTGATATTCTTTGTTTTATGTTTTGAAGGCACTTTTGGATGAAAGATGCAAAAAG